>Ga0272442_10001134_pt1 | contig 41053 bp, 31 predicted proteins | sample SSMForm2O_FD_200262 | JGI IMG/M metagenome (GOLD analysis project Ga0272442, IMG submission 200262) | Marine sediment archaeal communities from Little Sippewissett salt marsh, Falmouth, MA, United States - SSM-Form-2O | ecosystem: Environmental > Aquatic > Marine > Wetlands > Sediment ...
TTGGTATCGTTGCCTGTTATCCCAGTGATACGTTGGCCGGGATCTGGACGCCGACGGATGGTGCGAAAGTGGCCGAAGACGGCTCCACGCCGTTTGTGATCACCAATCCGGCAGATAATAAATTTGGCGTGGATTACACACAGATCAACCCGGCCTATTGGCAGCAGACCGACCGTAAAATGAAATACATGTCGGATAATGGCTTTGCCCCTTTTTTTGAAACCGTTCGAAAGCATGAATTATGGTATCAGGAAAATCAGGCCGAGCAGGATGCCTTCGTGAATTTTACCCGCTATCTCTGGGCACGTTACGGCTGCTATAACATGCTCTACACCTGGATCCATACGGATTCTGGCCATGCGGTTGCGTTACGATGGGAAAAGCTGATTAATAATGCATTGGATGCCTTAGGCGACATGCCATATGACCAGCCACGGACAATCATGGGCAATCCCGACTGTGTAGATACTTGGCTCAGAACACCCGAACCCGTTGTTCCTTTTGAGGTTTTCGATCTTTACAACGTGAGCAACAGGTACCGTGATTATCGCATGTTCGCAGGTTTACGCGGTATCGCCTTAAAAACCAACCCGTACATGAATGAGAATAGTCCGACCATGCCTGGCGCCAACCTTGAGGGTTTCTATCCGGGGTATTTCAATAATCTCGTAGAACGGGAATTTGACGGACCATATACCGGCAAGGCGATTGATGAGACTGATCTGGGACGGAAGCAAATGTCACAGTTTATGATGTATGGATCGGTATTGAATGGTGGTTTCGGCGGCCACGCCTGGGGTGACTGTTACTACCCTGGTGTTTCCTCCCAGACACAACAGTCAGGCAATAAACCTCCTACTGAGACGGATGGAGAGCCGAACGTTGACGGTTTCGACAAGTGGGGTGTTGCCACCATGGGGCATCTAAAGACGTTTGTCCTTAATAGCAACCACGATTTCCGAACGCTCAGGCCGGCAACGATGACGCATCAAGTCGATACAGAACGGGAGTTCCGTGTCCTCGCTCTCAATGAGGACAAATCGGTTGGTCTTGGCTTCATCGCAGCAAATCACACCAAAACCGACCTCATCAAGCTGATACCTAATGCAAAATATACATTCGAATGGTATAACATCGACACCGGTGTCTGGTCACAGTCAAGTACGTTGAGATCCGATGCAACTGGCAAGCTGGTGTTGCCAAACAAACCGAACACCAATGGCTGGGCTTTCCGAATCAAACACAATGACGAGCAAAATGTGCAAGGATGAAACAACGTGAAGATAGAAAAAAGTATTACAGGGCTGATGACGGTCCTGTTTATTGGGCTCTGCTCGTCTTGCCTGGGGTTGGCAGATGAGCGTTATATGATATATGATGCGCTACGACAATCCAGTCGCCGGCGACAGTGATTCAGAGGTAACGGCTTTGCCCGGCATCACAGACGGTCATCAAGGCGCCGGGCCGGATTTAGGGGCCTGCGAATATGGTGGACACGCATGGAAAGCCGGTTGCGATCTTTCCATACCGGAATTTATTGACGAGAAAACCCCTTGATCGGCTGAAAACGAAGGAGAAAAACGATGGTAAACAGACAATTAACGCTGTTGAACGATCTTGCAAAGGAGAACTGAGTAATGATAAAGACAGGCAATACAAAAAAAACCGCAGTGTTTATTATGGTGTTGATTTTTCTCGGGCATTTTTCCGTGCTTTCGGCGAAGGAACTATATGTCGATGCCAACAGGGGGGATGATGCCAATCCCGGAACCAGGGAAAAACCGTTTCAAACGCTTCAACATGCAGCGAATGAAATGGTGTCGGGTGATGTTTGCACTATCAAGGCAGGTGTCTATCGCGAAATACTTGTCCCTAAATCCGATCAGCTAACATTCAGGAATTTTGAAAACGATTATATCCTCATTACAGGATTAGACGAGGTGAAAGGATGGATTCGCCATAAAGGGGGCATCTGGAAAGCGAGTTTTTCCGAACCTACTCCTGCGGGAAGTTTTAAGGCGTCTATGGTCTTTGTGGATGGCAAACGCATGAATTGGGCGAGGTATCCCAATGAAGATGGCGACATGCTCAACAACAAAGATACACGTTTAGTGGATGTGGGTGCCGAGACCATTAGCCGTTCGCAAGTTTTGGGTACAGTTGTCTTTGATGAACTGCCCTCGCCAGCCAAAGACGCTTGGAAGGGTGCCTATTTTGTAGGACTCGCCTCTTACAATGTAGGTGCCTGGTTCACTGCCAACAAAGGGCTTGTGCAGGAATCGAACGGGACTTCTCTCGTGGTGAAAGATATTTCCTGGAATTGGAAGAACGGTGCCAGTAAGGGTCGTTTTCTTGGGGATGGTTACGGCTATCTGATCGGACACATGCAGGCACTGGACGTTGAGACCGAATGGCACCTTCAGGATGATACGCTCTACCTCTATCCCCCGGAAGGCACTGACATGAATAGGGCACGTATTGAGGCCCGGAGCCGGACTTTGGGCCTGGACCTTTCCGGCCGCAGCGGTATCACCGTCGAAGGGATCCATTTTAAGGCTGCCGGGGTGAAAATGGAAGGATCGGAAAACTGTGTGCTGGACGGGTGCAGTGTTCGCTATGCCTCCAGTTTCTCTGCTTTTCATGACCATGCCTGGGGAGATGCTAAAAACGGAGATGCAGGCATCTACGTTTCCGGCAGTCATAACACAGTGAAGAACTGCTACATCGGACAAACCTGGGGAAATGGAATCGCCCTGTGGGGCGATCACAACACCGTGGAGAATTCCATCATAGAACATTGCAACTGGCAGGCGGAACGGCTGGCCAATATCTCCTGTCCCGGAGATGACAATGTCATTCAGCGCAACACGGTGCGTTTTGGTGCCCGGGAGGGAATGGATTTGGGTAATGACAGATGGATTGAGAAATACGCTCGACGGGCACTGGTTAAGTACAACCATGTACATGACCTGGGATTGCTATGTCCCGACGGCGGTTTGTTCTATGTTAATCATCAGGGCGGGAGAAAGCCGCTTGCCAATACTGAAATCTGCTACAATATCTGGCACGATTATCCCAGTGCCGACAGCCCACGCCCGCATGGAGGAATCTATCTCGATAATATGAGCAGTGGATACAAGATTCATCATAATGTTGTATGGAATGTTATCTCCGGTGTGCATATGAATGATATTTCGCGGGATAACAACACCCATGATGTGTACATCTATCACAGCACGATCATAAACTGTAAACATGCGGTTCGTCTTAATCAGGGGAAATTGGGAAGCATTAATACCCGTAATGTTATTGTGCAGAATAACCGGAGCAATGGCAGTGAATTCGAAGGCACCCAAGTGGATCACAACCTATCAGATATGCACGATAGGGGATACGTAGATGCAGGGAATAAAAACTATCGTTTGAAACCGACGTCAATGTCTATCGATGCAGGCGTTGCGATTCCCGGGATAAATGACAACGCCGTGGGTGCTCCTGATTTGGGGGCCTATGAATTTAACGGTCAGGACTGGACTGCGGGAGCATCCATACAGGTTCCTGATTTTTCCGAAGAAAGGAAAGGATAGTGGTATGAAGGTCGGGAATAAAATTAAGGGACTGATGAGTGTCATTGCAATTGCACTCTGCCTGTTTAACCTTGGATGTTCGTCAGATGAGTGTTCCGGTAAACCTGCTGTTGGCGACAAGGACCCGGAAACAACGACAGATGCCCGTTATATGATGCGCTATGACAAACCAGTCGCCGGCGGCAGTGATTCAGAAACAACGGCTCAAGACAACGGACGAAGAGATCGAGGCGGAGGGTATATGCGAAAAGCTCTTCTTCTGGGCAATGGACGTTTGGGAGCCATGTTTGGCGGCGGCATAGACCAGGAGCAGCTTGTGCTGAATGAGATTTCGGCCTGGGCCAATACGTCCCGCGGCCTGGATGAGGTGTCACAATCGGGAGTCCGTATTGGTTCACACGAACATCTTGAAACCGTCAGGGCAGCCGCACGCAATGAGCAATACGGCTCCGGAGAAGACAGTCTCGAGGCCCTTTGTACCAAGTATTTAAGCAGCCAACTCAACTTAGGCAACTACACCTCCTTTACACAGGTGCATATTTCTACCGGACACGATGCTTCTCAGGTTGCCAATTACCAGCGAACATTAAATTTGCGCACCGGCGTTGGCACCGTCAGTTATACGATTGCCGGCATCAAATTTACGCGTGAATACTTCTGCAGTTATCCAAACGATCTGATGGTGGTGCGTTATACCAGTGACGGCGAACCGTTGAACCTGAAAATCCAGCAATCCACCAAGCATGAAACAACTTTGCTGCAGGGCGATAAGAACCGTAGTGTGTTGGTTGGCCAAACGCCAATGGTTCAAGACAACGTGGAATTTATGCAGCTTGTTGACGTGTCCTCAAATGGCACTAAGGGCAGCGTTAGCGCCACGCCCGATGGGGTTATTACGGTCAGCGGCGGGACGGATGTGACGATTTATATTGCCGGGTACACGGACTATTTACCGACGTATCCGACGTTTAAAGGGCGTGATTATAAAACGGATTGCGAAAAAACAATCTCTAAAGCTGTCTCAGCCGGGTATAACGCTGTTAAGAAGGCACATGTTGACGATGTGACAGCATTAATTGACCGCTGTCAGCTTGAATTGGATTTCGTACCTTCCGGCCTTACGACGGATGAACTGGCGGCGAAGGGGAAATGTCTTGAGTTGGAAAACCTCTATTTCGATTTCGCCCGTTATCTGCAAACAGCTTGTTCGAGAGGCACCGCATGTCCATCAAATTTGCAGGGGATTTGGAATATCTCCGCACAACCGGCATGGAATTGCGACTACCATAACGACATTAACCTGACAATGAATTACTGGATGGTTGAGACGGCCAATCTCACAGAGTGCTTTTCGCCTTATACGGAATGGATGAAGATCATCGCAGAGTCAGGTTCACATACAGCTAAAGAGGCATACGCCGCAGACGGCTGGAGTACCGGATTGAATGGAAATGTATTCGGCTTTACCGCTCCCAACATGCATGGTCGAAGAATGATGCATTCGGGCGCCTGGCTTTGCCAAAACCTGTATGAGCACTACTCATTCGGCCAGGATCGAAAGTTCCTGGAAGAGATTTACCCGATTATTAAAGGAGCGGCAGAATTCTATGTAGATTTTCTGGCTCCCTGGAAAGATGGAACGTTTGTTGCTTATCCAACCTGGTCCCCGGAAAATTACTTCCTGAAAGACAAGTGGGGAAAGCTGAACAAGGTGACTTACGGTGCGTCTTATGACCAACAGTTGATTTACAACCTGTTTACGGATTGCATCGAAGCGTCCATCATTCTGGACAAGGATAAAGCATTTCGAAAAACTCTCCAGAACATGATCCCGAAGCTCTGTCCGCAGAAGATTGGTCGCTTGGGGCAATTGCAGGAATGGCCGGACGACTGGGATACTCCCGGTGATATGTGGGGTCATAATGAATCTCCCCTGATTGCCCTGTATCCGGGTCGTGACGTTTCCCTGCTGACCAATAAGGAGTTGGCGGAAGCATTCAAAGTGTCATTGGGGTACAGAGCCGGTCGCGGCGGCGGCGGTGGCTGGGGCGGCGCCTGGGCGGTCAGCTTCTGGGCACGCTTACAGGACGCCGAAAGGGCTTACCCGTATGTAAGTCCTGCACGCTCGGCGAACCTGTTTAATGGTCAAATCGATGCGAATTTTGGTGTTCCTGCCGGAATCTGTGAGATGCTGCTCCAGAGCCATCTGAGAAGTATTGATAATAGTGCGGAATCAATTGGTGATGCCGCATTTGTGGCCTATAAGAAAGATGAGAAAGTTCCGAATCATTTTCGTCCTGTTGTGCCGGGTGAAACACTGGTCAATGCTCCCTATATCCTTCATCTGCTTCCGGCTCTGCCTTCGGCATGGCCCAAGGGGAGTGTTAAGGGCCTGCGGGCGCGCGGCGGATTTGAGGTGGACATTGAATGGGCGGACGGCAAGCTCACGAAGGCGACGATTCGCGCAAAGCATGACGGAGCGTTCCGCATCTATGACCAAGGAAAACTGAGCGAAGTGATTTCGCTGAAAAAAGGGCAGTCGAAGATCTGGCCGGAAAAGGATTAAATTGTTTGCTTAACTGCTAAACCAATACGATACGGTCGTAAAGGTATTATTTGAGGATAGATCCATATGAAATGTTTTAAGCTCCTATTCATTCTCATGATGGTCTTTGTTTGCTCGTCGTTGCAGACTGAGCCGATTGGCTCTACAACGGGATTGAAAATTGACAGCTGGGGTCGTCTCGGCTATACAGAGATTAGGCAGTACATTTTTGCTCCGCCAGGTGGGACAATGTTACTCTGCTCGTTAGATAGATAAGTGGTAGAGAAATTAAGAAAATGAATTGGATGAACTGGAATAAAAGAATATTGATCAGGCTCCTTGTAGCGACATCGTTGTTTGGTGCTGGGAGTGTGGTACTGGCGGCAGATGTGCCGTCACTTCGACAAGCTCAGGGCAGGCCGAATGTTATACTCTTTTTTATTGATGATCTGGGCTGGACCGATCTGGGGGTGAACGGATCGACGTTTTATGAAACGCCATGTATCGACGCGTTGGCGGCGGGAGGTGTAAACTTTAAGAATTCCTATTCGGCCAACCCGGTCTGCTCGCCGACGCGTGCGGCGATGATGACGGGCAAAGCGCCCCAACGAGTGGGCATCACCCAATGGATTCCATCGAAGGCAAAGACTCATCTGCCTTTGTCGGAAGTGACGATGGGCGAAGCGTTTCAGGAGGCCGGGTATAAAACGGGATATATCGGCAAATGGCATCTGGGGAAAGCCAATAATGTGCAGCCCGACCATCAGGGCTTTCAATATATGAAGGCCGTAAATCGGGCCGGACAGCCTTCTTCTTATTTTTATCCGTTTGAGCGCAGCGGAAACAAGGTAAGCGGGACGGATGTTCCTGATTTGGCAATGTACAAAAAGGGGGATTATCTAACCGATGCCCTGACGGATCAGGCGTTGGCGTTTATCCACGAAAACCAGAGCGAACCGTTTTTTCTCTGCCTCGCGCATTACGCTGTCCACACGCCGATTCAGGCCCCTGCGGCGCTGGTCAAAAAATATGAAGTCAAAAAGAAGAAGATGTTTGGCGACAGCAAGGCAGAGAAGATTCCGGATCGCTACAATACTGCTTCAACTTCGCGGCAGGATGATCCCGCATATGCCGCCATGGTGGAAAATCTGGACGCGAATATCGGTCGGATTCTATCGCGGTTGGAGGAGCTTGGACTGACGGAAAATACGATCATTCTGTTCACCTCCGATAATGGCGGTCTTGCGCATCGAAGAGTGGGTATAGATGCCCCGACCTGCAACCTGCCGCTGCGTTCCGGGAAAGGCTGGACGTATGAGGGGGGGGTTCGTATTCCGACCCTGTTCAGTTGGCCCGGCAAAATTAAACCGGCTGTCAGCGAGGTGCCGGTCATCACGATGGACATGTATCCAACGCTACTTGATCTGTGCGGCATCCCGCTGAAACCATGGCAACATCTGGATGGAACATCACTGAAACGCGTGCTGAACGGTACTTCCGACAGCACTGTGGACGGCCGTTTCCTGGCCTGGACCTATCCGCATACGCATGGCAGCGGGCACAAACCTTCCGTCGCCATTCAGCAAAAGGGTTGGAAGCTGATCAAATTCAGTGACGGCAAGCCTAACGAGCTGTATCGGATTTCAGATGATATCGGCGAGCAGAAGGATCTTTCCAGTAAGTACCCAGAAAAGGTTCGCAAGTTGGATGCGCTGCTTGAAAAGTGGATTGCGGAAACTATACCGCAAAAATAATCAAAAAAAGGAGAAATCATGAAACTGAAGGTTTTTGTTCTTTTGGCAGCAGGCCTGATGCAAATGACTGTTGTGCAAGCCGATTCGGACGTCACTCGTGAACGACCGAATATTTTGTTTTGCATCGCGGATGATGCGTCCATGAACACCTTTGGAGCCTATAGCGGCACGATGGTTCAGACGCCGGCGTTTGACAGATTGGCTGAGAGCGGGGTACTTTTCCGTAATGCCTATAACTGCAACCCGAAATGCGCTCCAGCGCGGGCTTGTCTGGTGACAGGGCGCTACAGCTGGCAGTTGGAGGAGGCGTGTAACCATTGGCCGCATTTTCCAGCCAAGTTTAAGTTCTATCCCTATTTGCTGCAAGAGGTCGGTTATTTTGCGGGCTTTACCGGAAAGGGGTGGGCACCGGGCACCTGTGACGGCGGCAATCCGGCCGGGAAGGCGTATAGCCAGAAGAAACTGAAACCGCCGTATAAATTCATTAAGAATATTAACTATGCGGGTAATTTTGCCGGTTTTCTCGATGAGAAACCGGACGATCAACCGTTCTGTTTCTGGTTGGGTACCAGTGAGCCGCACCGCCCGTATGAAAAGGGGATATGGAAAAAGGAGGGACTGAAGCTATCCGATGCCGTGGTGCCGCCGTTTTATCCGGACAATGATACGATCCGGGGTGACATTCTCGATTATGCGGTGGAGGTGACATGGTTCGATCGACACGTCGGCTTGGCGGTTGAGGAACTTGAAAAACGTGAACTGCTGGAAAACACGTTGATTATCGTCACCTCCGACCATGGCATGCCGTTCCCTCGCGTAAAGGGACAGCTCTATGAAGAAGGTTTCCATGTTCCGATGGTGGCCTATTGGCAGGGTGTCATTCAGCCGGGGCGCGTGATCGAGGATTTTGTCAGCTTTCCCGATGTCGCTCCGACTTTTATGGAAGCCGTCGGATTGCAACCGGATCCACAGATGACGGGAAAGAGTTTCCTGGATCTGTTGCGTTCGTCGAAGTCGGGATGGATTGATCCGTCGCGTGATCATGTGCTGCTCGGTAAGGAACGTCATGATGTCGGACGGGAGAATGAAGAGGGAAAGAATCTTGCCTATCCTGTTCGGGTGATCCGGACGAAGGAGTTTTTGTACGTCTTCAATATAAAGCCCGATCGCTGGCCTGCGGGTAATCCGGAACTGGGACTGAAGAATTGCGACAATTCTCCGACGAAGAGCTATCTGACTGCATTAAAACCGGGTGATCCGGAATACCGTTTCTATGAGATGAGCTTCGGGCTACGGCCGGAAGAAGAGCTTTATCAGATTCAGAAGGATCCGCACTGCATGGTCAATCTCGCGGGCAGTCCCGAATTTAAAGAGGTCAAAACTCGGCTGAGAAAGCAGATGACAGCCGAGTTGATCGCCCAGAAAGATCCACGCATGCTGGGACAGGGTGATATTTTTGACCGCTACCCGTATGGGGGAAGAAAGTGAAAGTAAAGAGTGATACCATATCGATAGCCATCGCGTCGGGTGGCAGGTATTTAACGAAAGGATATAAAGTCATGAAACGTTTCCAACTATTTTTGATTCTTACTGTTGTTTCCATGTGCTCTGCGTTGAAGGCTGAGCACATTGTTGTTAGCGGTGACTCGACCAAGATGGTCATTGAATCCATTCATGCTGTTCAGCCGGATAAGGTGGGCATGGTGCTCACCCGCGAGATTAAGCTGCCGACATTTGAGCGTGGCGCCTACTATCGTCCGTTCTCGGGTGGTGGTCCTAGAGGAAATCGTGTAGAAGCGATCGCCTTTAATTCGATCGCTGAACTAGAGGCATATCGCCCTTCGGCGACACGAAAGGGCCACAGCAATGTGCAGCAGGGGCAGTTTATTCTGCTTGAGCTAAAGGGTGGACGCTATCTGGCGCTTTTGCCCATGACCTCTGAAAAGGTTTACGGCCAATTCTTTTTAGAGAACGGCAAACTCCTGCTGAAAACAGGGAATTTCGGAACCAATGCGGTTGAAGGCAAGATACCGCTGCTGTGCTGGGCATCTGGCAATTCACCCTATGCGGCAACGCATGCGGTTTGGCAACAGGTCTTTGAGTCCGGTTACGTTGCTGCCCAACCGCGTGGAACCAAAGTCTTCCCTGAGGCACCATACGCTTATCTCGGCTGGTGCTCCTGGGAGTTCTATAAGAGAAATATCTCAGAGAAAGTCATCTCGAACGCTGTTCACACACTGGAAAAAAATGGTGCGCCGATTCGCTGGATCATGATCGACGACGGCTATTTGGATGTGCAAGGCGGAAAACTCCGCAGTTTCGGTGTGGATCAAAAGAAATTCCCCAACGGATGGAAACCGATCATGGATTTGAAGAATCCCGAACAGATCAAATGGATCGGAATCTGGCGAAATTTCGGCGGCTACATGGGCGGCGTTTCTGCAGGACATACCATGGAGGATTTGAAACCCTATCTGGCTAACACGCGCAGCAAAGGGACGGTTTTACCGAACGGCAGTCCGGAGGCGTCAAAGGCCTTCTACGAGAAGATGATTTCGGATACGAAAGATAACGGTTTCGATTTTGTTAAGGTCGATTTCCATACCCGCACATTCGATCATTATTTCGGTATGCCCGACCCTGTTGGCGCAATGCGTCTGAATAATGAAGCGCTCGAGGAAGCGACGCACTCGATGGGTATTCCACTGCTGAACTGCATTGCCCAGCCCAATGTGAATTCGCTGCAAACGAAGTATAGCATGCTCACGCGGTCCAGCCCGGATTATAACCAGACCGATAAAGCGAAGAACAAGTGCAACACCTATCAGAGCTTTGCCAATCACCTTTGGATGGGCCAGACCGTCTGTGGGGACCTCGATATGTTCCACACGCACGACGCGCGCGATGTTAAACCGATGTCGATTGCCCGTGCAATCTCCGGCGGTCCGGTTTATATTTCCGACGAACCGTCGAAAGTGGTGCCGGAGGTTCTGACACCGTTCTGCTATCAGGATGGCAAGCTGCTGAGAACGGCCGCGCCCGCCACGCTGCTTCCGGAAAGCTTTTTCATCCATCCCTTCCGCGACGGCAAACCCTTCCGCGTGATTGCTCCGCTTGAAGACCGGGTCGCGGCGATTGCACTGTTCAACTTCACCGAAGGCCGCAAGGCGTTGAGTAGTGGGTTTACGGCGAAGGACTACAGTCATGCAGGTGAGTTGCTGCAACCCGCCGAGGCATGGGCACAGCCGCAAGAGGGCCTGCTTGTGTATGACCACGATTTGAAAAAAGTCGTTCCGCTGAATGACGGCTTCACGACGAATGTTGAAAATTTCGGAGCGAAGCTGTACTTGCTCTACCCGAAAACCAAGGGCTGGGCGGTGATCGGACGTACCGATAAATATCTTCCCGCCGCTGCGGTGAAGATCAAATCCGTTTCGGACAAAGAGGTTGTTTTTACGCTGAAAGAGTCCGGCCCGCTCACGATCTGGAGCGAAAAGGGCGCACCGAAAATGGAGGGCGCTTCGTTTATATCCATTGATGAAAATCTCTACTTGGTGGAGCTGCCGATTGTTGAAGGCAGCAAGGAAATTACACTTAGACGATAAGGTGGAATTACAGATGAACAAATATGTTAGCGGGTTTATGCTCGTGGCGATGGTATTGGGTCTTATTGGAAAATCGACGGCAGAGCCGGTAAAACCGAACATTATTATCATCTTTACTGATGATCAGGGCTATCAGGACCTGGGCTGTTTCGGGTCGCCGGATATTAATACGCCGTGTATCGACCAAATGGCAAAGGAAGGCATGCGGTTCACCAACTTCTACGCCCAGACTGTTTGCGGGCCATCGCGTGCATCTCTTATGACGGGGTGCTACCCGCTGCGGGTCGCCCGGCAGGCCGACCCTGATTCAATTCATCCTGAAATGCATATTAACGAAATTACCATTGCCGAAGTCCTGAAAGAACAGGGCTATACGACAGGTGCTTTCGGCAAGTGGGATTTAGCCGGGCACAATCCAGCCCAATACAAGCCGGCGCTTCTGCCGCCGCATCAGGGTTTCGACTATTATTTCGGCACGTCCGGCAGCAACGACCGGTCGGTTGACCTGATCCGCGATACGGAGAAGATTGAGACAAACGCCGATATGTCCACCTTGACCAGGCGCTATACAGACGAGGCGATTGCCTTTATTGAAAAAAGCAAAGAGAAGCCGTTTTTTGTTTACCTCGCGCATACCATGCCGCATACCAAGCTTGCCGTTTCAGAGGATTTTAAGGGCAAGTCGGCGGGCGGCTTCTATGGCGACGTGATCGAGGAACTCGATTTCAACGTCGGGCGTGTGCTCGATAAGGTTAAGGAATTGGGGCTTGACGACAATACCTACATTATCTTCACCAGCGACAATGGTCCGTGGCTTTTACGCGGTGAACACGGCGGCCATGCTGCCCCGCTGCGCAGTGGAAAAACCAGTTGCTGGGAGGGCGGTCTTCGTATCCCATGTATCATGCGCGCACCGGGCAAAATTCCCGCCGGAACCGAGTGCGATGCCGTTACCGCCACAATTGATATGATGCCGACCCTCGCCAAGCTGGCCGGCGGCCAGGCGCCGTCGGATCGCGTCATTGACGGCATCGATATTTCGTTGCTGATGCAGGGTCAGAAAACCAATCTGAACCGCAGCTATTTCTATTACCAGCACAACTGCCTCCGCGCAATCCGTTCCGGCCAGTGGAAGCTGATGCTGCCGCATACCGAACCCGTAAAGACCAGCATTGCGACAAAATGGAAAAACCATATTGCCAAGTCCGACGCCATCCGCATCGAAAAGCCAATGCTGTTCGATCTGGAGTCCGATATCGGCGAAACCACCGATGTTGCGGACAAATATCCGGAAAAAGTCGCCGAACTGCTGAAACTGGCCGAGTGGGCAAAGCATGACATTGGCGATCACAATCAATTCGGTGCCAATGCTCGCACCTTCGGTGCCCCACGCCGCACCCTGTCGGGAGAAGAAAAATAAGGACAAAAAGAAACAGCAAGAAAGGAACAAAGAAAAATGAAGCAAATCGTTACGGTTTTTACTATGGTTGTTGTTATGGGCATCAGCGCACAGCTTGCTTATGCAGAGAATACCCCGCCTAATTTTCTGATTTTGGTGGGGGATGATATCAGCTCTTCCAGCCTGGGCTGCTATGGATCGGCCAATCCCCATACGTCGCCGAATTTAGATAAACTGGCCAAAGAGGGGATTCGTTTCACCAACATGTTCGTCTCGGAGGCCATCTGTGCTCCGACACGCGCGGAGTTGTACACCGGTTTGCAGCCGCACCGGAACGGTTGTATGCAAAACCACGAGGCAACGAACAAAGGCACGCTGAGCGTAGTCCAGCATCTGCAAAAGTTGGGGTATCGGGTTGGTTTGACGGGGAAACGGCATTTCAAACCAAAATCGGTTTATCCTTTTGAGGATGTTAAGGGCTTTCCGGCTAACTGTAATGCACGGGAAAAGACCGATGAGACGTGGGATGGTGTTGAAGAATTCATAACGCGCAATCCTGACCAGCCTTTTTGCCTCTTTATCTGCTCGATCCATGCGCATGCCCCGTGGGATTCGGGCGATCCCTCTTTCTGGGAGCTGGATAAACTGCAATTACCACCTCAACTGGTGGATACCGAACAGACTCGACACTACTACCGTGAACATTTGGCTGAAGTACGGCTCTTCGATGACCAGGTTGGCACGGCCAGAACATTGCTTGAAAAAACGAATCTGGATGAAAATACTGTCTTCATCGTTCTGGATGAAAATGGAACCGGAATGCCGTTTGGCAAGTGGACGAACTATGACTGGGGCGTGCGTTCGGCTTGTGTCATCAAGTGGCCGGGATTGGAGCAGGGTGTGTTTGCAACGGATGCACTGACTCAGTATTGTGACATTCTACCTACGCTGATTGACGCTGCCGGTGGAAGTGTGCCAACCGAACTGGATGGTAAAAGCATGCTTCCTCTTATCACGGGCAAAACGAAGATTCATCGTAATGAGGTTTTTTTTGTGTATAACAGCGGGCCGGAAGGACCGCCTTTTGCATCTCGCGGGATTACGGATGGTCGCTTTAAACTGATGTGGAATTTGACACCGGACAACCTGTTTGCTGTTCGCGTGATCAATGGTTTCGATTTTGGCTATACCGATAAAATGGAGGATCGTCATCCGCGCAAGATGTATCTATCCTGGCTGGAAAAAGCAAAAATCGATCCTCAAGCGGAGCAGACCATCCAACGTTTTCGGAAGCAGCCGGAGTTTCAGCTTTATGATTTGAACGCCGATCCGTGGGAGTTGAATAATCTGGCAGACAATCCTAAATATGCCCAGAAGCTGCAGGAACTCAAGGAGTCGATCACCGTCTGGATGCAACAGCAGGGCGACAAGGGGTTGCTGAGCGAAAAGACGGTTGATCCGCACAAGTAGAAAAAGACGAAATGACCCCTGAGAGCGTGTATGAAAAGTCAAGAAAAGCGTGTTTTCGTCCGATAAAAAGGGAATGGATGCAAAATGCTACCCTTCCGACTTGACGGATGGCCAGTGGCAGTTGATCGTGCCATTGTTGCCGAAAGCTAAACCGGGTGGACGTCCTCGTACGGTTGATCTCCGGCGGATCGTCAACGGAATTTTGTATATGGCCCGTGGCGGTTGTTCGTGGCGGATGTTGCCGCACGACTTCGGACCATGGTCCACCGTTTACGATTACTTCCGTAAGTATCGACGCGATGGCACATGGAAGCAGATTCATGATTGCCTCCATATTCAAGTACGCCTGAAGGATGGTCGTCATGCGAATCCTTCAGCGGCGATTATTGACAGCCAATCGGTTAAAACGGCTGAAAAAGGGGGGAGCGTGGGTATGACGCCGGCAAGAAGATTTCGGGCCGAAAACGCCATATCGTGGTTGATACGCTGGGTTTGCTGATTGCCGTTGTGGTTCATGCAGCTAACATTCAGGATCGAGATGGCGCTAAATTGGTGATTGCCAAATTGCAGGGAATCTGCCCTCGGCTGGAGTTGATCTGGGCCGACGGCGGGTATGCCGGCAAGTTGATTGAGTGGGTCAAAACGTTTGGAAACTGGGCTTTGGAAATTGTTAAACGGTGCGATGACATGGCCGGTTTCAAAATCCTTCCGCGGCGTTGGGTTGTCGAACGAACGTTTGGCTGGTTGGGTAAATATCGCCGCTTGAGCAAAGACTATGAAATGCTGCCAGAAAGCAGCGAAGCCATGATTTATATCGCCATGATAAACCTGATGCTTCGACGACTCAAACCCGGGTAATTTGACTTTTCATACACGCTCTGAGGAAATTTTAAATGAAGCGTAGAACCTGTTTTTTGTTAGTTGGGATATTAGCGATTATATCGTTTTCGGCTTCCGGTTTTGCCGCGAAGAAACCAAACATCCTGTTTATTTTAACCGATCAGCAGCACCCGGCGATTGCGGGGTATAGAGGGAATCCGGTTGTAAAAACGCCGAACCTTGACGCATTGGCATCTGAGGGTACGCATTTTTCCCGGAGCTATGTTCAAAGCCCTGTCTGCGGCCCAAGCAGGGCGTCATTTATGTATGGGAAACATGTCTATCAGATTCAGAACTGGTATAATGCCAAGGCGTGGCCCGCCGACGAAGTCACATTTGCAAAAAGGCTGACCGACAGCGGATATTATACGGCTCATTTTGGTAAGATGGATTCGCCGGGATTTTACGATAAACTGGGGTTTACCGAAGAGTGGCATTCCGCCAAAAGGCCGGTGAGGGTGACCAAGGGGGTTGATGTTCGATTCCTGCCTGACCGACCGCGCGGAGCGAAAGGTCACCTTGCGGTAAAGACGTTTAAGATGGAGGATTATAAAGGCAAGAAATTTGAAGTGGGGCTGCAAAAGCACTATGGCCACGACCGACCATCAACAGACCGGGCGTTGAGGTTTTTACAAGAACGGACGAATGATGGTAAGCCGTGGATGATTCATTTGGGGCTGCTTATGCCGCACTGGCCGTTGACGCTTCCGCAAAAATACTATGATATGTATGCGGATGTTGAGATTCCTATGCCCCATGACGCCAGGTTCCCGAACCCGGACATGCATCCGGCTTTACAGTTCTTTCAAAAGTGGGACGGGCTTGATGTGCCTCCGGACGAGGAGCAGTTTAAGAAAGCGCTGAAGGCGTATTATGGAATGGTAACCTGTGTTGATGACATGGTCGGTGAACTTATCGCCCAACTGAAAGAGGCCGATATGTATGAGAATACGTATATCATCTTTACTTCCGATCATGGTGACAACCTGGGAGAACATGGCCTGATGGGCAACAAGCATACTCCGATGGAAGGCTCAGTCACAGTTCCGCTGATCATCACCGGCCCGGGTATAAAGCGTGGAGCGAAAGCCGATACGCCTGTTGCGCTGGTTGACATGTATCCGACGATCATGGATATGGCAGGTATTGACCATCGTGATCCGGAGATGCCGGGCATAAGTCTTTTGCCCGTTTTGCAGGGGAAAAAGGACCCGGCCGATCGGACGGTCTTCTCGGAATGGCATGGCACCGGGTTCCCCTGTGCGTGGTATATGCTTGCAAATAAGAAATATAAATATATCTACTACGAACGATATGCCCCGAGCTTGTTTGATATGGAAGCGGACCCGAAAGAGCTTAATGACCTGGCGCTGAATCCGGAATATGCAGAGACAATCAAGATGTTTGAAGCTAAGCTTCATAAAATGCTCGATCCGCTCGAAACCGCGCGACTCGCGAGAAAAGACCAGGGCATGATAACCACCGACGGCAAAGACCTGATGTTCGACAAAGCCGCTCGCCCCGCGGCGAACAGCAAACAAAAGTAAGTGAATGAAAGATTAAAGGGAAAAGGGCGTTTGACACCATTGTTTTTCCTGCTAAACCATTTTTTATAGAAAGGGGAAAAAATGAAAAACAATATCTTTAAAGTATTAATGATTTATAGTTTTGTCGTATGGACAGCATCTTTGGGTTTGGGGGATCAAAATAGTACAGACAATGAAGGATTATGTTCATATAAAATACCCCGTTCTACTTTTAAATCTTATAAAGCCCTGGCTGATACAATTAGATTTCCGGAAATACAGGAAAATAATTTATACAGGTTAGGAACCACTGTAGATGAAACGATTCTCGACAATATTGAAAAGGTAACTCGCAAAAGCACTGCTCTTGGACAGGGATATTTTACTGATAAGCGTTGGATTGGCGGTACTTCTGGTTTCAATGCTATCATTGTGGTCAATAATTCAAACCCTCTGCCCACGGAGTTACCGGCCGAAAGAAGAAAATATATTCTTGATAAGTGTCGGGAATGGGGTAAAAGTGACTTGGAAACAGAAGAATACCTGGCAATAAAATTAGAATCATACCGCAAATCTCTAAAAAATGTTGTCAAAGGTCAACTAAGCGTTCGAATCGTAAACGCCCCTTCAGCAAAAGCGGCGTTTGAATTTCTCCTTGTTGATGCAGGAAAAAGCAATATGGTTACAGGGGCTATTGCTGCTGGTTTTGACGAAAAATATAAAATACATGGACTTGGCACACTTTCGTACAATCAGGGTGATTGTGTTCGTTTTATAAGAGATAATATTGCGGTTGTAATCAGCGCTAATGGTGAATTTAAAGATCAAGCCGTGGATATTGCCAAAAAAATTGATGCGATGCTGTTAAAACAGTCATTGTTGACTTATGATCAGCTTCAGGCACGCTGTCCACAAGTTACTTTTACACACAAACGGCATAAGGTTGACCGTCCGTCAGATTCAAAGCCGGATGATATCTTTTGTGATATTTCGGTTCCGTCAGGGATTAATTATGTAATCCCTGAAACAAAAATCGAAGGTACAGACGGGACTCTTGGGATTCTTGATGGCAGAAAGCATCTTTACTACGATGACCGAAGGGAAGACAAAACAAAACCTCTCCGAGTCGAAATGACCGTCGTCACCGATGAACTGCTGGTTACAAGAGTATCTCGTGACCTTGAAGTATCAAACAGCGACAAAGGGGAATATCAAGAACCATAAAATCCGGGGTGAATGAAGATACTATGAAAGCCAGATACTTGGGTCGGATACTTTTTCTGTTATCCCGCCCTAATTTGGGTTTTGAAACCCGAGAAAATCTTGCCGTATTTGTTTGCTGCCGGACGACAAGTCCGTCAGTTTGAACGAATGCTTCCCTATCAACCTCTGTGCTTCAGGATTTTTTGCGTTAAGCGGCGTTGTTAAATTTTTTGGCCAGCAGGTTGTAGAGCCAGGCGAAGATGGCTCCGCCGATGCCGGCGTCGATGAATCCCCAGACGGCCCCGATGAGCGAACCGAGTGGCGTCATGGTGCAGCCGGGATACATGCGGTTGATCAGGCAGGGTTCGGGATTGCCCTCCCGCATAATCAGCCACCACGTCAGGAAAAACACGCCGAACCCCCAAATCAGCCCGCTGGCCAGTGCGAATGCCTTTACATTCAGTTTCATTTTCGTTCCCCTTCGATCTTTTAGCTGTTTATTTGCCTCAAACCGCCTCCATTTTAGTCGGAAATCGAGGATTGGCAATAAAAAATGTGTTTATTGTTGGGACAGCCATTCTAAAGAAATATTCATGCGGTCACATTTTTATGCGTAAAATTGTCCAAATATTCAATAATCTGCGACATTTGAGCGGATGAATGCCGTTTTGACAAGAAAAAGGCCAAAAACAAGTGGGGCACTGAAATCGGGTAGCATTTTTTTTATTTCGCGTAGAATTTCTGTAAGAAAAACAAACTGCTTAACGTCAATAATAGTGATGGTAACTGGTATTTGGAAAAGTCGAGGAAGTTTTGAGCAGTTGGAGTATTACAATTGAAGAATATGGCTCACGGGTTTGGAACATTGTTTACCGGATCGTGGGTAATGAAGCGGATGCTTCGGACTGTTTTCAGGAGGTGTTTTTAGCCGCGGTAAAGTCCTCTCGAAGACGGAAAATCCAGAACATGGGCGCTTTTCTGAGCTTATTGGCAACGCAAAGAGCCATAGACTGGATTCGTAAAAAGAACCGAACGCTTCAGGCCAACACAACATCCATGGATTGTGAAATCCTGGAAAGTTCGTCTCCGTCGCCGCTTCAAACCGCCGAAACTGTCGAACTCAGTGAACAGTTGCGCTTGGCGCTTGCGAAAATCAAGCCGCTGGAGGCACACGTATTCTGTCTTCGAATTCTAAATGAACTCAGCTACCGTCAGATTGCTGAAGAAATGAACGTTCATGAAAACTACGTCGGTGTGTTAATCAATCGAGCTCGAACAAAACTCCAAGACATTCTAAAATCAGTTACCGTCGATTCTGGACGGGAGGTTGCTTATGAATAATACACAAAACATTTTAGATCAGGCTGCTAAGGCACTTTCAGAAAGCGCTGTCCCTCAAGGTCCATCGGATGATCTGATCGGCCAGACACTGGATCGGATCGAAAAAGAACAATCAACCGTTCCATTTATGGAAAGGATAGGAAAAATGAAATCGATCAGCAAATTTGCCGCTGCGGCAATCATTATTATTGGTATTTCGGCGTTGTTTTTATTTAATCCCACAGAAAGTGGTGTAGCTTTAGCGGATGTTTATGCCAAGGTCCAGCAGGCACAAGCCTTCATGTACAAGATGTCGATGACTATGACCGGTATGCAAAAAATGATGGGCGTTGAAAACGGCACAGACGATACCATGGAAATGGATATGACCGTGACAATTTCTGAGCAGTACGGCATGAAGATGGAAAACTATATGACAGTACCGGGTCCGGAAGGTAAAACACAAAATATGACCCAGTTTGCCTACCTGCTGCCGGAAGAAAAGGTTATGATTTCCATTATGCCGGAACAGAAAATGTATCAGACCATTGAGTTTACAGATGATCTGCTGGAACAGACGAAAAAGCAAAATAACGATCCCCGTGAGATGATCAAGCAGATGCTCGGAAGCGAATATGTTGACTTGGGATTCTCAGAAATCGATGGCATCAAGGTTCAGGGATTTGAAACAACTGATCCGGCCTACCTAATGGGTGTTGGGGGAGAGGTTAAAGCAACCCTTTGGGTCGATGTTGATACATGGATGCCGGTTAAGAGTGAGATTTGGGCAAAGATCGCGGGAATGGAAATGACTTATAAAATTGGTCACTTCCAATGGGATGTGCCGATTACCGCGGCTGATTTCAAGTATGTTATTCCGGAAGACTATAAAGAACAGCCCAGTATGAAGATGCCGGAAATGAATGAGAAGGCAGCCATCGAAGGCCTGCAAACATATGCGAAATTCTTTGGCCAGTACCCGGAAAAAATTGACATGGCGACGATCATACCATCGCTGATGAAAAAAATAAAAGAGATGACAGAGGATCCACAGACTGAGTATGCCAAAGACTATGTAGAGAAAATGAACGCTCTCGAAGCCCAAGACCAAGAGGCAGCAGTGCGGGAATCACAGAATGTATTTACGCCGATCAGCGGCCTGGCTATGTTCCATATGAAACTGATGCAGGAAAAGAAGGATGTGGCCTACTATGGCGACCAGGTGACTCCAGATGATAGCGATTCTGTTCTGATGCGTTGGGAGGTTGAAGGCGATACCTATAAAGTTATCTTCGGCGATTTGAGTGTTGCCGAAATGCAGTATGATGAATTGGTCCAAATCGAACCGCAGCCGAAACCGTAAGCGATTCGACCCGAATTGTTTTCTTTGTTTGTTCTCTAAAGCCGGTCTTTACAGACCGGCTTTTTGACCATTTTAACCAACCATATTTATAATCCTCGATGAAAATTGAAACGGTTGGCCGGTTCTATCGTTTATTGACTTGGGCGATTTCAATTGGTAAAATGGCCGGAAATTCAATGTAGAAAGGAGAGTTCTATTGTGACAAAACAAATTTCACCGGAACGCAAAGGGCTTTACAGCTTTGGCCTGATCTTGCAGGTCATTGGCGGGATATTGTTTGGCGTTCCTTTTATATACGTTCCTTTTAAGCTCATGTCGGACGATATGCCCGGACCGGGGGTTATGTTGGTAGCGTTTATCGGGTTTGGATTGATAGCCGGTGGTGGGATTATGCGCGGGATTGCGGCAAAAGGTGTCGCTGGATCGGGATTGGTGTTGGATCCGGAAAAGGCGCGGGAGGATTTGGAACCTTGGACACGCATGGGCGGCGGGATGGTCAAGGATGTTCTGGACGAGGCGGATATCAAGGTCGGCAGCGGCAGTTCAGGGCCTGAAAAAGTTATCATGATCAAGTGCCGCGAGTGCGGAAAACTGAACGAGGAGGACTCGAAATTTTGCCAGGAATGCGGAAAACCGCTTTAATTTTTTGATTTTTTCTTGACCTATTAGCGATAATTTGAGTATGATACCTGTAATGAAGCAGAAAAAAGGTCAATTTGTTGTTATTTCAGCCGTTTTTGGCGGTCTGCTTTTGCTGCGCCCCTGCGGCGCATAAACTACCTACATATCTCTAAATCAACTACTTTCCCAATTTCCAGTGGATTTTTGCGCCTGTTTTGGCCATAATAGTCCGCTTACATTATGCAAAATGGAGAGATTCTATGTCTTCTGAAAAAGTGATGATTTTTGATACGACGCTGCGGGATGGCGAACAGGCCGCCGGCAGTCGGCTCGATGTGCGTGAAAAACTCGAAATCGCCCGTCAATTGGCTCGATTGGGTGTGGATATTATCGAGGCGGGTTTTCCGATTTCTTCGCCGAAGGATTATGAAGCGGTTGAGTTGATCTCCAAAGAGATCGAGGGGCCGGTCATCTGCGGTCTTTCGCGTGCGGTCGCGGCGGATATCGACATGTGCGGCAAGGCCCTGGCCAAGGCCAAACACAGCCGGATTCACACCGGTCTGGGCGTGTCGGATATCCATATCGCCGGCAAGTTCAGTGATGACAAATACGGCAAGACGCTCGGCGAGAAAAAGGCCAAGGCCATCGAAATGGCGGTGGCCGCGGTCAAATGCGCCCGCCAGTACACCGACGACGTGGAGTTTTATACCGAAGATTCCGGCCGTGCGGAGCGGGCTTATCTGTTCGAAATCCTTGAAGCGGTTGTTGACGCCGGGGCGACGGTTTTAAATATCCCCGATACGACCGGTTACGCGATTCCCGATGAATTCGGCGACCTGATTCGGCAGATTCGTGAGACGGTGCCGAATATCGCCAAAGCCACGATCAGCGCGCACTGCCATGACGATTTAGGATTAGCGGTAGCCAATTCGCTTGAGGCGGTGCGAAACGGAGCCCGGCAGGTGGAATGCACGATCAATGGAATCGGTGAGCGTGCGGGCAACGCCGCGATGGAAGAAGTTGTGATGGCGATTCGGACACGGCGGGACTTTTTTGGCCTGGAAACCGGCATCCGAACCGGCGAGTTCTGCCGCGCCAGCCGGATGGTGGCGGATATGATGGGTTTTATCGTACCACCCAACAAAGCGGTGGTCGGCGCCAATGCTTTTGCGCATAGTTCGGGGATTCATGTGGACGGCGTTTTGAAAAAACGCGAGACATACGAGATCATGAAGCCCGAAGACGTGGGGGCACATACAACCAGGGTCGTCCTGACAGCCCGGACGGGACGGCATGGCCTTCGTCATCGTCTTGAAGAGATGGGCTATTCACTGAGTAAAGAAGAGCTTGAGCATCTTTATGAGCGTTTTTTGGTGATTGCCGACAAGAAAAAAGAGGTTTTTGACGAAGATATCGCCGCCCTCATCGGCGATGAGGTGCGAACGGCCGAAGAGGTGTATCACCTGGAATACCTGAACGTGACCAGCGGGACAGGGACGGTTCCGACCGGGACGGTGAAAATCCGCACCCAGGACGGGCAGGTGCGCCAAGCGGCGGCCTGCGGCGACGGGCCGGTCGATGCGGCGTACGAAGCGATTCGCGAAGCGACGGGACAATCGCCGAAACTGGACAATTACAATATTCGCGCGATCACCGGCGGTAAAGAAGCGATGGGCGAAGCGACGGTACGCATTGAGAATGAAGCCGGGAGAACGTTTATCGGCCGGGGCGTTTCGACGGATATCATCGAAGCCAGCGCCAAGGCGTATGTGGACGCAATCAACCGCATGGTCGCGGTGAAATCAGATGATGTGGAAACGAAAGTTGACCTTTAATTTAATCACAAAAGCCACGAAGAAAAAATTAGCCACAGAGCACACAGAGAATCACAGAGAAAAATATTTATAAAATATATACTCTGAGTCCTTTGTGTTCTCTGTGGTAAAAACACGGAGACAGTATTATGGGAATGACGATAACGGAAAAGATTTTTGCCCGGGCGGCCGGCAAGTCCAGCGTTAAGGCGGGCGATATAGTCAATGCGAAAGTCGATGGTGTGATGTGCCACGATGTGACGACTCCGCCGGCGATTTCGATGCTGAAGGAAAAGGGTATCGATAAAATTTTTGACCCGGAAAAGCTGTACGTGACGCCGGACCATTTCCAACCGGCCAAAGATATTAAAAGCGCCGAACTGCACAAGCGGCTGGACAAGTGGGCACGCGAAAATAATCTGCCATACTATTATCCCATTGGCAAGGCGGGCGTGTGTCATGCGCTGCTGCCCGAGCAGGGCCATATCCGTCCCGGCGAAGTGATTGTTGGCGGTGACTCGCATACATGTACGTATGGGGCATTCGGTGCGTTTTCAGCCGGGATCGGTTCAACCGATTTGGCCGCGGCGATTGCGACAGGCGAGCTTTGGTTCAAGGTGCCTGCATCGATGCGGTTTACACTGAACGGTTCATTGCCGAAGGGTGTTTACAGCAAAGACGTGGTGCTGGAAGTGATCCGCCGCATCGGAACCGATGGCGCCTTGTACAAAGCGATTGAGTACGTCGGCCCGACGCTCAAAGAAATGAGCATGGAAGCGCGGATGACGATTACCAACATGGCCATCGAGGCCGGCGGCAAGAATGCGATCATGGCAGCCGATGAGGTCACTGAGGAATATCTGGCCGGACGGCTCAAAGGCAAACAGGACTACGAGATGCTTGAGTCGGACGCGGATGCTGCGTATGTCCATGAAGATACGATTGACTGCTCGGTGATGGAGCCGCTGGTGGCATTTCCGCATCTGCCCAGCAACGGCAGAAAGATCAGTGAGTGCGCAGGCGAGGAAATGGATCAGGCCTACCTGGGAAGTTGTACCAACGGCCGCATCGAAGACTATCGCATTGCCGCGTCGATTATGAAAGGCAAGAAGGTCAAGATTCGGACACTGATCGTTCCGGCGACCCCGACGATCTGGAAGCAGGCCAATGACGAAGGTCTGTTCGATATCTTTTACGATGCCGGGTGCGTGATAAGTGCGCCGACATGCGGTGCGTGCCTGGGCGGTTTCATGGGTGTGCTCGGAGCCGGAGAGCGATGCGTCAGCACGACCAACCGTAACTTTGTCGGACGCATGGGCCATCCAACCAGCTTGGTGCATCTGTGCAACCCGGCGACAGCGGCGGCGTCTGCGATTGAAGGCGTTCTTGCCGATCCGAGAAAATATTTATAAAAGTTGAAATTGGAAAGGGCTATGACAATGAAAGAAATTCACAAACCCCAAACTTCGGTACTTGTGGCCAACCTGGTGTTGATGTTTTGTGCGCTCGCTGGCTTAGCCCTTTGTGTTTCTTTTCCGTCTTTCGAGCACAAACTGGTTGGGATAATGCTAAATTCTTTATTAGTTGTTGGTGCTGTTTTACAGTGCGTTTTGTACTTAAAAAATTACATCGATTATCAGGTATATGAAATAAAGCTGAAGAATAATCTGTGAAATCCGCGTAATCTTCAGTTTCAATAAAACAGGAGAAACATAATGGCAAAAGCACATGTTTATAAGCGAGATCATGTCAATACGGATGAGATTATTCCGGCGCGGTATCTGAATACAGATGATCCGGCGGAATTGGCGATGCACTGTATGGAAGATCTTGATGTTGACTTTGTGAAGAAGTGTCAGCCGGGCGATGTGATTGTTTGCGGCGACGACTTTGGGTGCGGCTCCTCGCGCGAACATGCGGTCTGGGCGATCCAGGGCGCCAAGGTCGGCGCGGTGATTGCCCATTCGTTCGCACGCATTTTCTACCGCAACTGCATCAACTGCGGCTTCTACCCGGTCGAACTGCACGGTGCGCTGGACAAAATCAATGACGGTGACGAACTGGAAATTGATTATAAAGCTGGTACGATCGACAATAAGACACAGGGCACGAAGATTGAGTTTACACCGCTTCCGGACTTTGCAATCGAAATCGTCAAAAACGGCGGACTGCTGAATCATATTCAGAAAAAGCAGAAATAACAAAACCGCGGATTACACGGATTTCCACGGACTATTTATATTATTTATTTTAATCCGCGTAAATCTGCGAAATCCGTGGTGTAGGAAAATAGTAACCGATGAAACAGCGTGCTCCACGGAACAGGACGATTGAATTGTCGCCGGAAGAGATTGCGGCGTATTCAAAGCGTCTTGAAACGCTTGGGCGATGTGTGAGTTGTAATGAGATCGTTAATACGACGATCCGGCAGGATATGCGGCAAGCGTGTCAATATCTGCCGGAAGGTTTTGTGGATTTATTGTTTCTTGATCCGCCGTATAACCTGAACAAGGCATTCGGCAAAAAGAAGTTCAATAAGGGATCGCAGGAACAATACGCGGCGATGCTGGAAGCGTGGCTGAAGTCGCTGGTGCCGTTGCTGAAACCAACGGCGTCGGTGTATATATGCTCGGACTGGAACGCCTGCGGGGCCATCCAGACCGTTGCGGCAAAGTATTTTACGATTCGCAATCGGATTACTTGGGAACGTGAAAAGGGCCGCGGCGCCAAAACGAATTGGAAGAACTGCTCCGAAGACATCTGGTTCTGTACGATGTCCGATGACTATGTGTTTAATGTGGATGCGGTAAAACTGAAACGCAAGGTGATCGCTCCTTATACAAAAGAAAATGGTGATCCAAAGGACTGGAAACGGGAAAAGAAAGGCGATTTTCGGCTGACAGCGCCATCGAATCTGTGGACGGATGTCACAGTCCCGTTCTGGTCGATGCCGGAAAATACCGACCATCCGACGCAAAAACCGGAAAAGCTGCTGGCCAAGATACTCCTTGCCGGCACGCATGAAGATGATATGGTATTGGACCCGTTTTGCGGTTCCGGAACAACGTTGGTTGTGGCGAAAAAACTTGGCCGCAGGTATATCGGGATTGAGCAGGATAAAATGTTCTGCTGCTTAGCCGAAAAACGCCTTGAAATGGCCGAAACAGATAGAAGCATCCAGGGATACCACGACGGTGTCTTCTGGGAACGAAATACGAATGTGAAATGATGATATAACCACGAAGTACACAAAGAGCATGAAAAAAATAAATATAATAAATCTTCGTGTCTTTCGTGATCTTCGTGGTAAAAATGAATGTTTTTGAGTGATAGAAAGGATATGTAACGAATGAAGACGTACAAGATTGGGATTATGGGTGGGGATGGAACCGGCCCGGAAGTGACCGTCGAAGCGGTCAAGGTCATGGATGCGGCGGCGGCGAAGTTTGGGTTTAAGATTGAAAAGACCGACTACGATTTTGGCGGTGAACGGTATAAGCGGACCGGTGAAACCCTGCCGGACAGCGCGATTCCGGAATTTGAGAAACAGGACGCAATTTTACTGGGCGCGATCGGGCATCCGGATGTAGCACCGGGCATCCTTGAAAAAGGTATTCTGCTGAAGGCACGTTTTGCACTGGATCAATACATTAACCTGCGTCCGGTTCGCCTGTTCCCCGGTGTAGAAACACCGCTCAAGGACAAAGGCCCGAAAGAGATTGATTACGTCGTCGTTCGTGAAAATACCGGTGACGCCTATTGCGGCGCCGGCGGATTTACGATGAAAGGTACACCGAATGAAGTGGCTGTGCAGTCGGCGGTGTATAACCGTTTTCAGGTAGATCGTTGTTTAAAATATGCCTTTGAATACACAAAAAAATACGGTAAGAAGGCCCGCGGCGTGGGCAAAGAAAATACACTCGGCCTGGTTGGTAAGACGAATGTGCTGACGTTTATCTATGACTTGTGGGAACGTGCGTTCCACGAGATGGGCAAAAATGACTATCCGGATATCCGCCGGGATTACTACCATGTGGACGCGACCTGCATGTGGATGGTCAAAAGCCCGGAATGGTTCGATGTGCTGGTGACCGGCAACCTGTTCGGCGACATTATCACCGACCTGGGCGCCATGACACAGGGCGGCATGGGTATCGCCGCCGGCGGCAACATCAATCCCGAAGGCGTCAGCATGTTCGAACCCATCGGCGGATCGGCTCCGAAATACACTGGCATGGGCGTGATCAATCCGCTAGCCGCGATCTGTGCGATACAGATGATGCTGGAAACACTCGGCGAAGAAGTAGCTGCCAAAAAGATCGACGATGCAGTTCGGTACGTCACGGCCAACAAGATCAAATCGCTGGCGGCCAAGCAAATGGGCTACAGCACCAGCGAAGTCGGCGATATGGTAGCCGCTAAAGTCGCTGAATAAATATATTGCCACAGAGGACACAGAGGTTACAGAGTAATATTTTTAAAATTAAATTCTCTGAGTTCTCTGTGTACTCTGTGGCAGATTTTTTGTCGGAGACGGTTATGCCGGCGAATTTGACACAGCAGTATTTGAAGGCCGAGCAGCGGTACAAGGCCGCCGGAACCGACGAAGAGCGTCTGGATGCACTGGAGGAGATGCTGCGGGAAATTCCTAAGCACAAGGGCACCGAGCATCTTCAGGCGGATCTGAAGAAACGCCGCAGCAAGCTCAAGGCCGCCATCGAGGGCGGTGGCAAAAAAGGCGGCACAAAACATGTCGATGTGTTCCATGTCCCCAAAAGCGGGGCCGGGCAGATCGCACTGGTGGGGATGCCCAATGCGGGCAAGAGTGCGATTTTAGCGGCTTTAACAAACGCGCCTGTTCATGTGGCCGAGTTTCCCTTTGCGACCGACAAGCCGGTGCCGGGGATGGCGAAGTTTGAGGATGTGCCGATTCAACTGGTCGATGCGCCGCCGATTACGGCTGATTTTGCGCCGCCGGGACTGGTCAATACCTATCGCAGTGCGGATATGCTGGCGATTGTCATCGACCTGGCCGGCAGCGTCCTGGAACAGATGGAGGTTTGTACGGCGTACCTGGACTCGCACACGCTGATCTTAGATGAATCTGCCCACGGCCAAACCCCCTCCCCTCTTCCCTCTTTGCAGGGGGAGAGTTATTTGGACCGTGCCACGTATCTGGCACGTAAAACATTTGTGATTGCAACCAAGGCCGATATCGCTCCGGAAGGAACACTGGAAACCCTGAAAGAACTGACCGAACGGCCATTTGAGTATATAGAAATTTCGTCTGAGACGGCGCAGGGGTTGGATGTGTTAACGCGGCGGATGTTTGAAATGCTGGATGTCATTCGCGTGTATGCCAAAAAACCGCACCAGGACCCGGACATGACCGACCCGTTCACGCTCAAACGCGGCAGCAATGTGCATGACCTCGCGTATCATATCCATCGCGAACTGGCCGACAAACTCAAAACCGCCCGCGCCTGGAACAGCCCCAATGCCTACGACGGCCAAAATGTTCCCCGCGAACATATTCTTAGCGACAAAGAAATCATCGAACTGCATTTTAGTTAAATCTTTCAAAAACAGCAAAAAATGTCAAGCAGACATCCGGGCTTTCGGGTATGTTGTCCGACATGAAAGATGACACGAAATCAAGCTACCAGGAGCGGATCCTCAAAGTTCTGCTGTATATCCAGAACAATCTCTATGAACCCCTGTCACTTGAGGAACTGGCGGATATCGCGTGTTTTTCGCCGTATCATTTTCATCGTATTTTCCGCGGTATGGTCGGTGAAACACTGGCTGAACATATTCGGCGGATTCGGCTGGAACGGGCGGCCCAGATGCTCAATTATGGAAGCTGCAGTGTTACGGACCTCGCATTTGAGGCCGGATATGAGACGGTCGAGTCTTTTACACGGGCATTCAAGGCCCGTTTCGGAGTTGTTCCGAGTCGCTTTGAAAAAGGAAATGGTAATCGAATGCCTACTCATATTCCTGGTTTAGAACTGAAAGGAGAAATACAAATGGACGTTCAGATCAAAGAAATTTCGCCTCACCAGGTTGTTTTTGTTCGTCATGTCGGACCATATAAAGAATGCGGCAAGGCATGGGAAAAACTGTGTACATGGGCGGGACCGCGGGGTTATTTGCAGCCGGGGGTGGAATTTATTGGGTTATGTTATGATGATCCGGATATTACGCCCGCAGAAAAGATTCGTTACGACGCCTGCATTACGGTCGAGGGGGATCTGCAACCGGAAGGTGAAATTGGCGTTCAGACCATCGGTGGGGGCTTATATGCAATGACAACCCTGCATGGCAGCTATGAGAAGCTCAGTGATCTGTATGCAAAATTATGCGGCCAGTGGGTGCCGGACAACGGCTATGAATTACGTTCGAAACCGAGCTTTGAGATTTACCTCAACAGTCCCGAGGACACGCCGGAAGACGAATTATTGACAGATGTACACGTACCAGTAGAAAAACAATAGGAGGTATTATGGCAAAGACACCTGATAAAATCGATTTATTCAAGGAACACAAAGCAGAGTACAAGGCGACCTCCAAAGCGGCATTGATTGAAACAGGACCGGCACACTATCTGATGATCGACGGGCAAGGGAAACCCGGCGGGGCGGAATTTGAAAAACGCATTGGTGCGTTGTATGCGATGGCATTTACGATTAAGATGACTCGAAAATACGATGGCCTGGGCGATTATGTAGTTTGTAAACTGGAGACACTGTGGTATACCGAGGACGGACAAGATAGTTTTGAAAATATCCCTATGGAACAGTGGCAATGGACCATGATGATTCGCACCCCGGAATGTGTAAAAAAAGCCGATCTGAATAAGGCCGTAAAAACGCTGCTGGACAAGGGAAAAGCAGAAAAGGTCAAAGACGTTCGGCTTGAGAAGTTCAAGGAAGGTAAATGCGTTCAAATTCTGCATGTCGGGCCTTATGGTCAGGTGTGTGAGGCCGTTGGGAAAATGGCAGCTTTAACCGAAGAAAACGGAATGTCATTTACCGGCAAACACCATGAGATCTACCTGTCCGATCCCCGCCGCGTCGCGCCGGAGAAACTCAAAACTATCGTACGTCGGCCAGTTTTCTGATAAACCACGGATTAATATGAAAGGGAATATTATGAAATCATCTCATGTTGCTTTCATGGTAACGATGTTACTATTTGCAGGAGGATGCGGTACTATGTCTGTAAAGGAAAAGCCAAGTGAACCCGTTTTCGTTCTTCATCCGATTGGGGAAGTCGTTAAGGAGAATGACAGAACTTGGATTGTACTCAAAGAAGAATATCAGCAAGGTTTACTGGGATTGGATAAATTTTCAGAGGTCACTGTTCTTTATTGGTTCGACAAAAATGACACTCCAGAGAAGCGCTCAATACTACAGGTTCATCCCCAAGGTAACAAACAAAAACCAATCAGAGGTGTTTTTGCAACTCACTCACCTGCTCGTCCTAATCTGATTGCCATAAGCCGATGCAAAATTATATCCGTACAGGGTAATGTTGTAGAAATTGATAAGATCGATGCATTCCCCGGCTCTCCCGTACTGGACATGAAGAATTAAAAAAGGACAACAGCGTTAATATGTCTGACTAAAAGAAGATAAAGAGATTATATTTATTTTTCTTCATGGCCTTCGTGCTCTACATGGTTATAATTAGGGTTATGAAGATACAAGATTTGGAAAAATACAGTTCGGCGGTGACGCTGGGGGATATGGAAGTGTTCGTCTTTCCGGAGTTGATGTACTCGCTGGTGCTGGCCAACATCATGAGCCCCTGTCTGTGGCGCTGGCGCGAGGAGGAGACGTTTAAGAAACTGGAAGGCAAAAGCACCTACCGGCGATTGATGCGAATGCGGCAGTATGTGATGGATGAGTATGAGTTTAACCTTGATCTGAACACATGGGGACTGACGCACAAAGACACAGAATTGAAACGTTTTTCCGATTATATCTCGCCGGAAGACATCGGCCGCAGCAATGCCCTGTTCGGCTATACAGGCGACAAGTATTACTTCGATGTAGACATCCGGCGGCATTTCGGCCTGGATCAGTACGACGGCGACATCATCCCCTATTGGAAAACCGAAACCATCGAGGCAATGAACGCCTTCCGGCTTAAGGAGGGCTATTCGACCGGAGCCGGCGAATGCGTGTCCCTGTCGACACTCTATGCCGCGGCGGCATTTGTGGTCTGCGGGATTCCACTGGATGATATTTACATGGTCCTGACGCCGCTGCACTCGCAGAACTTTATCGATATCAATGAGGGCATCATCACCAACAATCGGCGATTGGTTACAAAGCCGATGTGGTTTAACGGCACTGAGATTTCCGACAAGGCCCAGCGAGCTATTCGCAATGAACAGGTGACAATCGTTGCTCACAATACCGGCTATATTCACTGCTTTTATGATGCTGCAACGATTAACCCGGAAAGTTATCGGAAATTTCAGGGGCTTTTAAAAAATTATCTGGCAGCGGAACTGAATCAACTGAATTTTGCAAACTTCCTGCGGTCAAAAGGAAAATACCAGAAATATTTTCAGTTTTGCCGACATCGCCGGGGTGAGCGAATGTTCGTTAAAGCTGAATCGCTCTTTGGATATGAACACGGCAGCCGGTTTCGGATTTATGATGAGACATTTGACAAGCTGCTTGAAGAAGTTGAAGAGGAGGATTTTGAGGTCTATAAAATTACGGACCGGTTGTGTTGTGAGCAGTTGATGGCGTATGTCAAGTACGAAGAAATCGATATTCATAAGCCTGACGATCAACGCAAACTGGCCCGGTTCATTGCTGCGTTTGCTAAAGATGATGCCGAGGCGTGTGTACGCGATTTGGCGGATTTCCTGCGGATTGCGCCGCGGCTGCCGGACAATAAAAAGCAGTATAACGCTGCCGAGCCTGTTAAAATCGATCCCGAATGGTCACGCGAAGAAATTATCGCCTACTTAGAATCGATCCGAGGTAAAAATCTAACCGCCAACCTGGCTTTTTACGCCTATCGGGACATGACCCGCTGTGACTGGCGCCCGTTCGTCAAGGCGGCCATCGAACGGTGTCCGGTCTCGATTGAAAAATACACGGACAATACGATTGACGCTGTTTATAATCAACTGATCGAAATGCCGAATGAATCGATCTACGACGGCCCGCGACTGGCGCAGCCGGATGAGGTGGCCAACTTTAACACCGGCGACGGGATTGAAAAGGCGTTTACGCTGGCTAATATCCTGCGCCAGCACCAGCCGGACGAGGCGATAGAAATACACATCGCCAAGAACAAGGCCATTGTGATATCGGGGAAAGAATACACATTCAGTACGTCAAAAGGGCTGGAGCAAACAATACAGATTTCGTCGGAATCAATTAATACAGAAAGTCTGCATTAATGAATAGGGTAAGATCTGTCATCCGCTCAAAATACCGACCAATGAAAAAGATGTTTATTGTGCTGCTTTGCGGGGCGCTGTTTGTGCTGGGATGGTTTCTTGTCGTCCGCCTCATCAGTCCGTGGACGGCTGTCAAAACCATCGCGTCTGATTGTAAAACGATTACAGATGAATTGCCCAGGAAATCCGTTTCAGTCTTGCGAGTCGGATGTTATAATATCGCACATGGTCGAGGTGGACAGTTGGGAACTGCCAATTGGGAGGGCGGCAGTCACCGTCAAAAACAAACGCGCCTCATACAGATTGCTCAAATGCTTAGAGATCATCGCCTCGATATTGTTGTCCTGAACGAAGTAGATTTTTCCAGTTTTTGGAGCGGCCATGTTAACCAAGCTGCTCTCATTGCTAAAGAGGCCGGATTTCCCTATCGAGTCGAACAGCGAAATGTGGATATTGCGATTCCATTTTTCAGTCTGCGATTTGGAAATGTTATCCTGAGTAAATACCCGATTGTTGAAACGGTTTTTCTGGACTACCCGCATCCTTCATGGTTCGAAGAAGTTTTTTACGGCGGCCTGAAAGAAGGTGTCATTGCAACGCTTGCGCTTCCGGACAGTGGCCGAATCCAGGTGGCAGCCGTTCATTTGTCGCTGGAAGGCGAAACGGTTCGACGAGCCAGTGTCCAGCAAATTCTCGACGTGCAGCAGCAATCATCGCTGCCGATGATCGCGATGGGAGATTTCAACAGTACCGCAAAAGATTGCCCCGCCTATCATGCCGATTCCGCTGGTTATAGCGCTATTGATATGCTTCAGGGGCACGGAGGATTAACGACATTATGGCTGGAACCGCCAATTGATCAGAAGGACTTTACGTTTCCCTCGGAAAAACCTGACAGAGTTATCGACTGGATTTTTGTGTCCCCGGATTGGAAAATCGATTCAAAAACCGTTATCCCAAGTCATTTGTCTGATCATCTGCCGGTCACAGCTTTATTGACAGAACACGAATGACGTTGCCAGTGATGGCGGCACTTTCCAATGCTGAATCTTTTTTATTGCTCTTTGAATAATAAACTTAATGCATTCGGCAGTGCCCCGAAACTGTCATGCCGGACTTGCCTGTCCCGCCGTAGCTCGTAGAGCGAAGGGGGAATCCGGTATCCAGGGCGATTCTCGCAAAGATATACGTTTGTGGAAAGAACCGCCGCCGTTAAGTTATTTTTTCAATCTTCAATAGTTATTGCTATATTGTTGCATCATTCGATTCTTCTTGTTAGATTACATGCGACATCCAAAGCGCTGATAAGATTCTTCGGATTGGAAAAAAATGGACCAGGAAACCATTCAATGCTCGCTGCCGGAAATCACGGTTAAGGCCTTTGTACTTGGCGTTCTGCTTTCGATCATTCTTGCGGCAGCAAACGCATACCTTGGGCTGTTTGCGGGGATGACGGTGTCGGCATCGATCCCGGCGGCGGTGGTGTCGATGGGGGTTTTGCGGCTGTTCCGCAAGAGCAGCATCCTTGAGAATAATATCGTTCAAACCGCTGCTTCGGCAGGTGAGTCGCTCGCCGCAGGCGTCATTTTCACCATGCCCGCCCTCATCATCCTGGATTTCTGGCAGGAGTTCAGTATGTTCTGGATCGCCGTTATTGCCGGTTTCGGCGGCATTCTGGGCGTTCTGTTTACCATCCCGCTGCGGCGTTCGCTGATCGTGCAGGGGGATTTGAAATTTCCCGAAGGCGTCGCTACCGCCGAAGTACTGGAAACGGGTCAAAGCGGAAAAGGCGTTAAGCACTTAGTTCACGCGGGCATCTTGGGCGGCCTATTCAAAGTCGGCAGCGGTGGCTTGGGATTGTTTCCCGAAGTCGTTAAAGGGGCCGCCGCTGTCAAGGGCGGCCTTTTATATTTTGGCTCCAACCTCAGTCCGGCGCTGCTCAGTGTTGGCTACATTGTCGGCCTGAATATCGCCGTCCTTATCTTTCTCGGCGGCGCCCTGAACTGGCTGATTGCGATACCGATTTATGCGATCACGCAGGAGTGGGCCGTTTATCCGCCGGAGCACGACCTGGCCGGGCAGGTTATGGGTGCTGCTGATTACGCCGGTCATCTGTGGTCATCCAAAACCCGTTTCCTCGGCGTGGGCGCCATGCTGGTTGGCGGATTGTGGACGATCTTTCATATGCGTAAGTCCCTCTTTACAGGTATTATCAGCGGCCTGAAAGCATACAAAAACCCTGAACAGGCGGCGGCTTTATCAAGAACAGACAAAGACATCCCAATGAAATGGGTGCTGATACTGATCGGTGCCTCAATCCTTCCGTTGTTTGTGGTGTATCAGGTCTTCGTCCGGGATATTTCGGTCTCTTTGCCGATGGCGGTTACGATGGTCATTACCGGTTTTATCTTTTCCGGCGTGGCAGCGTACATGGCAGGGTTGGTGGGGTCTTCCAATAATCCACTTTCGGGATTGACCATTGCGACAGTGGTTGTATCGTCTCTGCTGCTGGTATTGCTGATGGGTAAGGGCGCGGTGAATGGTCCGGCGGCGGCGATTATCGTCGGCAGTGTGGTCTGCTGCGCAGGGGCGATTGCCGGCGACAATATGCAGGACCTCAAAGCCGGTCAGATTGTCGGGGCCACGCCGTACCGCCAGCAGATCATGCAGATTATCGGAACGATTTCAGCGGCGCTGGTCATCGGGCCGGTGATGGTGCTGCTGCATAAGGCCTATGGATTCGCGGGCGCACCAGGCGCCGGTCCGGATGCATTGGCGGCGCCGCAGGCCGGCTTGATGGCATCCATCGCCAAAGGTGTTTTCGGCGGCGGGATGCCGTGGATGTTCGTCTTTATGGGAATGGCAGTGGCTGTGGGCATTATTGTATTGGATTGTTGGCTGGATCGTAAGGGTGTGGCGTTTCGAGTACCGGTTCTGGCCGTAGCTGTCGGAATCTATCTTCCGTTTGAGTTGTCCGTGCCGATCTTTGTCGGGGGGCTGATTCATTTTGCGGTGAAAAGGGCTATGTCAAAACGCAACACAAATGAACCCTCAGGTAACGGATTGCTGTTCGCTTCCGGCCTGATCACCGGAGAGGCATTGATGGGCATTTTGCTGGCGATCCCGATTGTTGTTTTCAAAAAATACGATATCGGTCTGCCGTTGTTGGAACTGCCCTTTGGGGCGGTTCTTGGAGTTGCGCTGATGGGATTGGTAACACTATGGCTTTACAAACTGGCATCGCAACCTGCTGAATAGAATTTCCACGACCATATCCTGATTTATCGCGATGCCGCCGGGTTTTGGTCAGGTTTTCTCGTCTTGTTTGGCCCTCTGTGTTTCGAGAACAATTTGAATTGGAATGGCAGGAATCACGCCCATTGAATTACGTCGTTTTTGGGGAGCCGGTTTTCCCTCTTGTTGCTGGGGGGTATATTCTCTGAGCATTTCGATAATCAGATTGCTTGAAATATCACGTTGGACAACATCCTTATCCGCTTTCAAGACAAACGCCAGCCCTTCAGGCACAACCGTTACATCGTGCAGGGTTAATCCGGCGGGCGGCTCGTAGAGTTCCAAATCTATCTCTTTCAATATCGGCCGGGAGGCGGTCTTGAGCTTCACCTGAACGGAGCCGCCGGCAGGAACCTGAACCGGGCGCTTACCGACCAGCTTAATGGGAGGTACCTGCCATCGTCTTTTCTGAACGAACACGAAAAACTCCTGTGCCGGGACCAGATGGCGATAGAGAAAGGCCTGCATCGTGTCATCAGCAGGAACCGCTCGACGGGAGATTGTTTTGCCGCCGATTTGGGCACGGCCTTCCAGTTCCAGGGCAACCGGGCCGGCGGTCTTATTGTTGGGTGCTGTCAGGGTCATCCGGACATTGTCACTTCCCGCCGGAATAAGACCGCCGGTGATTTGAAATCCCGAATCGGAATTCTTGACGACGATTTCAATCGGTCCTTCGAAACCGTCTTTTCTCAATGCATGAACACTGACAGGAACCGTTCCGCTTGCAGAAACACTCAACCCGGAGGGCGTGACACGGAGCGAAAAGTCGCCTTCGGTACGAGCAATACGAAGACGATAGTTATGCGCTGCGCTGCCATGGTGCTCGGCATCGGTCAGATGCACATAATACGTGCCGTCCTTCGGCAGTTCAGCGATCAGGTAAGAATCAGCATGATGCGTCTGCAGGCCCGTGATATCTTTGTGCAAATGTTCCTCTTTTTCAACATAATCATCATTCCATTGGAGCACCTTGCCCGATGCGTCGGTCAGGCGCAACAGGGAGTCCAGCGGAGAATTCAACCGTCGCGCAAGGACTTCGGCGGCTATTTTTTCGCCGGCGCGACCGGAAAACTGAAATACATCGATATCTCCGGATTTCAGGATCTGGCCGTTAATGATTTCGGGAAGGTCGATTTGCTGGGCATCTTTAAGGGTATCATTGGATTCGATCTCGCCACACTCCGGCAACGTATCGACCGCGTACACAACAGCATTAGAAACCACCTTTTTGCCGTCATAAACAGCTTGATAAATGGCATCCTCCCCAAGTTGGGTATCCAGCTTCAATTGCTTCTCCGGAAGGTTCCAACCGTCAATCGAAGCCGTGGTCTCGATGCCATGCCTGCCTCCCAGCGGATACATCTGTGTAATAAAGGGCTGTTCGCCGATGGCGATCCGATAGACAAAGTCTTCCCGGCCCCGATAGATGGAGTCGCGAATCTCTAATTCGTAAAGCCCGTTTCTGGGGATTTGATAAAAAAGAACCGGATCGGGATTGAAGCGATAATCATCCGCAAAAGCAATTTCCGTTCCGGCGGCATTATACAGCGATATCGTGGCCTGAAACCACCCTGGGACAGCATCCGCAAGATAAGGGATCAAGCTTCGAGCGGAGGTTTCTATCACAAGCTGCTGCCCGGCCTCCGCACGGAAACGGAAACGGTCAATATCCCCCGGCATAATCTGCCCGTTAATCAGCACCGGTACATCGAACGGTTTTTCCTGTATGATTTTTTCAAGATTCGCCCCGCTGATCGGTTTGAACAGATTGTTCACAAAGAAGGGACTGCCGTTGTTCGGCTCCAACTCCCGCACCTCCGGCAGCGTTCCCACCTGAAACACAACCGGATTGCTCAAACCGGTATTACTCATGATACGAAGCTCTCGGCTGCCCGGCTTTGCATCCGCATCCACCGTTACTTCGATCAATACCAACTCATTCAACTGACGATTCATTTGAAGCATGTTTCGTGGATAGTTAATCATATACGCAGTATGGGCCAGTTCACGAATGCTTTGCTTACCAAGCGTATCAACCATTGAATTATCGGGCAGTTTAACCGGCGTTTTCTCCGGTTCGTTCGCTTGAAGCTCATTGGCTTTTCTTTCAGGAAGGCCCTTGGGCAATATCTCTTTGAGTACATTTGGCGGCAGTTCCGTCAGCCGTTTATCCCGTGCTTCTTCAAAGAGCCGTCTAAACTCTTTCTGCTGATCACCATTCAGCCGCTGAATCGTCCGCATGTTTCGAACGACCTTCGCGCTGACGCCTTCTCCGGAGAAGTACACGTTCTTGGCTCCGCGAAGAAACTGCCCCCCCGCGATAATTTGAACCGTCTGTCCCCGCTGCGCACCGGCAGGATACAAATAACCAACCGTCGCCTTGTTTGAATCCAATGCAGCGGTTGCACCAGCCGCACACAGGCAAATAGTATTCATCAGTATCAGTTTTCGAAAGCACAACATATTATTCATCCTTTTAACAAATGAAATCATTACGGCCAGGCATCCGGCTTCGTTTCACTGCGCCGCGACGAGAAGCTTGACCGTGCCACCCAATCGAAATTACATAATTTCCGTCAAACGCCCCGCCCCGCCGTCTGAAGGCATCACCTTCAAATCCAGGCCATTCGGATTCGGCAGCGGGCCGTCAGGGTCTATGCCCAACAGCGTGTACATGCTGGCAATCAGGTCCTGCGGATAGACGGGGCGGTCTTTTACTTCCGTTCCGTTTTCATTCGAGGCCCCAACGACACGACCCCCTTTGAAGCCCCCACCTGCAACAACGGAATTAAAACATTTTCCATAATGTGAACGGCCGCCGTTCCAGGGGGCTTCCCATTGAACTTTAGGGCCTCGGCCGAATTCACCGCCCCACCAGACAATGGTGCTGTCCAGCAGTCCCCGGTCGGATAAATCCTGTAATAACGTTGCCATGCCCTGATCCATTTCCGGCAGTTTGCGGTTCATCATTTCAAAGTGCTGTTTGTGTGTGTCCCAGCCCTTGTAGTTAATGGTAACGTAGGGCACCCCTTGTTCGACCAACCGGCGCGCCATCAGACAGGACTGACCGAACGTATTGCGGCCGTATTGGTCGCGCATCGCGTCTTTTTCAGTTGACAAGTCGAACAGCTTTTTAGCATCGCCAAGCAACATCTTATAAGCTTCGTCCTCACAGGTGTCAAACTGCTCAAAATGGGGATTACCCTGCATTGCCTTGCCCAGTGTATCCAGTGTTCCCAGCAACTCCCGCCGACTCTGCTGCCGCTTGTCTGAAATGCCTTTGGCAACGATACCTTCGACGGCAAACGGGTTCTTGCTGGGGTCGCCGCCGGTCGAAAACGGTTTATAAAGCGGACCCAGAAAACCGGCTTCGGAAAACCGGCCCTGCGGCTGGGTCAGCACGATATACGGCGGAACGATTCCCTTGTAACCCTCCTTGTATCCCTTAAAAAGAGACACAACGGCACCGACACTCGGATAAACCAGTCGCCCCGGTTCGTGGCCGGTCTGCACCCGGTACGAAGCGGTTTCGTGACTGTTGATTCCATGGGTCATACTGCGAATAATGGAATATTTATCCGCCTGCTTTGCCAGATTCGGGAGCAACTGACAGATTCGAATGCCATCGACATTGGTCGCTATCGGCTTGTCGAGAGGTCCGCAATAATCACTTCCGGCTTCCGGCTTCGGGTCAAACGTATCCAGATGAGACGGGCCGCCCCACATCCAGATCTGAATAACCGATTTAGCGCGTGCCTTAGGCGGTTGGGAGGCGGCATACAGCCGAAAAGGGTCCAATACACGGATGCCTGCCGTTCCGGCCAACCCCAGTTTTATCGCCTCTCGTCGTGTTATGATATGTTTGTGTGTTTGTTTTTTCATAAGATCATCTCTTTTTTACCGGATACCCACAGCATACGGCTGAGGCCTTTTTAATGTTTGTATAGAAATTCTTTCGAGTTGATCAGCGCCCAGGCCAGATCAATTGCGGCCTGTTGCGAACTGATGCCTTCGGTCTTAAAATAAACATTGATCGCCTGCCGCTCGGATTCGGTCGGCATGCGGGACAGAATGGTCAGATAAAGCGAGTCGGCTATTTTCTGACGATTGCCCTTGGCAACTCGGATCATATTTTTGAATCGCCACCCGTTTTGGATCTTGTTTTGAACGTGCGTCGAATTGAGCATGTGCCGGCGCTGGTCCTCGGAGGGTTGATCGTTTCGTTCTGACAGAAGCCCTGTATCACGAGAAGGACGCCCGAACATTTCAAGAAACTGGCTGGTGATACTTCCATCGGCCAGGTCAATCGTTCGCTGCTCGGGCGGAATAAACGTAAACGGTTCAGGGATCGGGCTGGAATAGCTCTCCTGCGTTCCGGAAATCTGACAGAGGGCGTCGATCAGAACCTCCGCCTCGAGTTGGCGAACCGGATAACAGGCGAACAGCTTTTCCCCATCAGTCGCAGCGGCATGCGGGATCGAAGACTGCTGGTAGGTTCTCGAACTCAGGATCAGATCGTAGATGTGCCGAAGGTCATATTTCGATTCAACGAGTTCCTTCTCCAGATAGGTTAGAAGTTCCGGGTACACCGGCGGATTATCCGGACGGATGTCGTCCGGTTCATGGATAATGCCCCGTCCCAACAGCCAGAACCAGACGCGATTCACAATATTACGGGCAAACCACGGATTCTCAGGAGTGATCAACCAATTCGAAAAGACTTCACGCGGGTCCTGTCCCGATTCGATCTTCGCAACGGTACCGTCGGGAAAAACGGCTTTTAGAGAATCAGTCGGATCCGGGTCCAGATAAACAATTTCCTCTTTCCACTCGGCAGTGCCTTTATAGGAAACCCGTGAGAAAAAGGCCGACAAATCGTTTTGCTTTGCTTCGGGCCAGTTTTCAAAACGAGCGCCCATAAATGTCAACGTCACGGCAGCGGCAATAGAAGACGGTTCCTGGCCCTGAATCGCGCGGTAAAAATTGACCTGCGGCACACGAAAATTACTGCCGCTGGAGGTGAGCAGCTCGCGGGCAACCTGGTCATACGGCATGTTATTACGGATGGCGTCCTGAATCCAGCGGTGGTAGGCCTGCACGGCATTGGGCCAGAGGTTAATGGGAAATTCGGCCTTGACCCGCAGCAGGTCGCACCATTTCAGAGACGCATAGTCGGAAAATTCTTCTTTTTTTAAGAGGGTATTGATCAGTGTGGCACGCTTGTCGGTGCGCGGGTTTGCGAT
>Ga0272442_10001135_pt1 | contig 41036 bp, 32 predicted proteins | sample SSMForm2O_FD_200262 | JGI IMG/M metagenome (GOLD analysis project Ga0272442, IMG submission 200262) | Marine sediment archaeal communities from Little Sippewissett salt marsh, Falmouth, MA, United States - SSM-Form-2O | ecosystem: Environmental > Aquatic > Marine > Wetlands > Sediment ...
TGTGGATGTCCTGACCGATCTGAAGAAATACCCCCTGGAGACCCCCTACAAGACCATTATCTTCGCCATCGGTGCCAGCTTAAAAGGCATGGGTGCCTCCGGCCTGACCCTGGATACCGAAGAGAAACGCTTGAAAGAGATTATCGCCTACTGCAAGGAGAACAAGATCTTTGTTATCGCCACCCATCTCGGCGGCCTATCGGCCAGAGGTGCCGCAGGCAGTGACAATGAGCGCATGATCGATGCCGTGGCCCCCTTTGCGGATTACATCATCGTCACCAAGGACGGCAACAAAGACGGCCGCTTTACCGAAATTACCGAAAAGAACAAAAGCCAGCTGACGGAAATCGATTATGCCCTGGATCTAATCGAAGTCTTGAAAGAGGTATTTCAATTAGGTGACTAGCACTAGACGTTAATCAATCATTAAATGGAAGAGGAGATAGTAACAATGGTTCTACAAAAGTATATGAGGAGAAAAAGATAATTCCTTCTGAAGTGGAAAAGATAACTTTACATTGAGCATGTCAAAGAAAAAGATCTTTTTTGTGTTTAATGGTAAGGAAAATTGGTTCGTTGATAAAAAAGAAGGCCAACATTATCTGGAAGGTATGATGTTGGCAAAAACAATAAATAAGAAGAAAAAAAGACTTTAGAAATTACAAGCTTAAAAGATAGTATAAATTAGCGAATAGGGCATTAAAATAATTTTCATGAACCCATAGTAAGATAATGGCATTGTCTATTTAAAAAAGGGAAAATGAAAACATGCGATATTTTATCTTCTTTGGATTTCAAAAATTAAATTAAGAGGAGGTGATTAGTATTTAAAAAAGAGTATTAAATGATTTTTGTTCTTTAAATATTATTTAAAAGGAGTAATAATAGATGAAATTTAAAAAATTGATTAGAACGGTTTTAGTATTTACAGCAATATTTATGATTTCAGCATTTTCGGTTGGCGCAACAGAGGTACAAGAATTCGATACTTGTACCTGTCTTTCAATATCACCGGGGGCAACAGTTGATGGTTCGGCTATGTGTACACATACCGATGATTCAGGTTCTGATACTCCACATCTTACTATGATTCCAGCAAAAGATTGGGAACCCGGAGCCATGCGACAGCTTCGCGTAAATACTGACGTTGGTCCTCTTACTCATGTTAATGACCCGATTTATATAACAGGTGAAATCCCTCAAGTTGCCCATACTTATGCTTATACAAATTCTGCTTATACTTTTCAAAATGAAATGGGAGTAGGAGCTGGAGAATCAACTATCTCACAAAAAGAGGAACTGATAAATAATCTTGGTTTATTTGAGCAGACTGAATTGACACGTGTTGGCCTGGAGAGAGCATCGACTGCAAGGGAAATGATAAAAATTATGGGAGAATTAGGTGAAAAATATGGTTTCAGGGCTGCTTTTGGTGCTTGTGGTGAGATGCGTGCAATTATTGATCAAAATGAAGCATGGGTTCTGGAAATGTACAGTACCGGTCCTTTGTGGCACCCCGACAGCGGAAAACCAGGTATGGTTTGGATTGCACAAAGAGTACCGGATGGAGAAATTGCTGTTTGTGCAAATCGCGGCATCATTGGTGCAATTGATTTGGAAGACACCGAAAATTTTATGGGATCAGAACATATCTACTCACTTGCCGAAGAACTGGGTTTGTGGGATCCAAATAATGGAATAGAATTTAGAGTTCATGATGTTTATGGAGGCAGTTATTCTCAGGGTTGCTCAAACCGTGTGTGGCGAGTTAATCAACTTCTTGCTCCTTCGGTAGAACTAAGTCCAAATATTTGGCATTATCCATTTTCTTTCAAACCAGATTCACCTGTTTCTGCGCAGGATATTATGGTCTTGAACCGGGATCATATGCAGGGTACTCAGTTTGACCAATCTATAGGATTGCAAGGTGGTCCATTTGCAAATCCAAATCCTTTACGTTCCAAAGCAGAAGGGTATCCTTCAACTGCTGGAAGAAATATTGCAATATCCGGCGCAAATTGGTCAACTGTTGTGGTGAGTCGAAAAAATATGCCAACTTGGATTGGTGCATTGACCTGGTTTGGTTATGACAATCCGGAAACAACCTGTTATATTCCTATTTATTCCGGTTGTACAGAGTTGCCAAAATCTTTCGCAACAGGAAGACGAGGCGGTGGTTATGATGTGTTTAGCCGTGAATCTGCCTGGTGGGCTTTTAATGTTGTATCAAATTATGCCGGATTGATGTGGAACGTTATGATTGAAGATATTAAAGCAGTAAGGGATCCATTAGAAGCAGAATTCCTTACACTTCAACCTGTTATTGAAAAAACAGCTATTGAATTGTACGAAAAGGATCCGAATCTTGCACGCAAATTCATTACAAATTATACAAATAGTTGTGCTAATCGGGTAGTTGATACTTATTGGAAACTAGCAAGTCAACTATTTGGTCGATATAATGATGGTGCAAAATATGCGGATAATGAATACAAGAGAGATAGAATATATTATCCTGATTGGTGGGTAGAGGCAGTCGAATTCGGAAAAGGAACTATCCTTCCGGAAGGATATCCCTGGTATAGCATTGACCAGCAAAAAGCACCGGGAGAATAAAATAAAAATAAAATTATTGGCGGTAACACCTAAAATGGAATTGCTGCCAATATTAAACAGCTAAAAAATATTTATTAAAATAATTTATTTTTTGCATAGATTGTTTTCTAAAAAATTATAAAAATAATATTTCAAAAAAACAGAGCAAGAAAATACTTACACAATTCTATTGTTCTGTTTTTTTGTAGGCAAGGAAAAATAAAGAATATATAAAATAAATATTTTAAAGCTCAAGAAGTGAATAATGTTATTCTTTGAAGAGAGAACAAAATTATTTTATAGACAAAAAAAGAGGATTTAAATGATTTATGACGTATATATATGATAAGAATCAAGATGTATAAACCATGCATTGCCGACCATTTTCTCCAATCCTTAAATTTTTCGTCAGATATAAAAAAATTTAAAAACCTGGTAATGCTCATAATAGAATAAAATTGAAAAAACATTATTTTATTATTAGGAGATTTTGTGGATATTGTAGTTGCCGGTAATATATGTTTAGATTTCATCTACAGGAATTGCACTTAAAAAATTAGGAATCGATACTACTTTAATTGAGAAAGTAGGAAAAGATGCCTTTGGAAAAAATCTCATTGAAATTTTAAAAAAAACAGATAAATCTTTAATAAAAAACATCATTATCAGCAAAAACGAAAAAACCTTATATACCATGGTTTTAAACCCACTAGATACCGAACGGATTTTTTTACACTATCCCGGTTCAAATCATATTCTCAATGCTGATGACATTCCTTATGAAAAGATCAGAAATAGTCGCATATTTCATTTTGAATATCCACCACTAATGAAGAAATATTTTGAGAATGATGGAAAAGAATTTGTAAAAATATTTTGTCCCAGGTAGATATATTTATTCCAAGTATCGATGAATTATTATCTATGTTCAAAGCAAAAAAATACCATTCAAAATATAAAAATGAAAGAAAATAAACCTCAAGTTTTTAAAGCAAGTCAGTAAATAATTTTTTAAATATAATGCAAGTATAGTAGTGATAAAGCTCGGGACACAAGGATTGAATTTAAATACTCGTAAAATTAATAAAAATGAAATAAGTATTCTTAAAAATAATCAAGCGTGGTATTATCGACAAATACTGGCTCCCTGTTTTGATTTGGAAGTCGAAGTAACCACCGGTAGCGGTGATGCGACCTTTGCCAGGTTTTAACACAGTTTACAAAAGAGCAAAATCTGGAAAAATGTATTACTTTTGCAGCGGCGATAGGTGCATGTTGTGTAGAGAGAAGTGATGCAACTGCGAAGATTAAAAATTCTTTCGAAATTCAAAAAAGAATCGATTCAGGATGGATGCATTTGCCTCTATCAATTTCAATGCATGGTTGGAAATATGACGAAAAGACAAATATCTGGAAAAGTCCTGATGATAGAATGATGAGTAACTAATGTGATTGCACATTAATACAGGGAAGGTAAAAATCTGATTATAATAATAAATTAAAAAAGAAAAGAGATTAATGAAATGAGCCAAATTCTTCGATACGGGATGGTTGGCGGAGGGATTGATTCTTTGATTGGAGACGTTCACCGGAAAGCAGCTGCTTTTGAAGGTAAAGCAAAGATAGTGGCAGGTTGCTTTTCAAGACATTATGACAAAACAATGTCTTTGGGTAAAAAAATAGGGATCAATCCGAAAAGACTTTATAAAAATTATCATGAGATGGTACTGAAAGAAAAAGATCGAGAAGATAAAATCGATTTTGTTAGCATAGTAACTCCAAACAGTACTCATTTTGAAATAGCTAAAGATTTTTTGGATAAAAACTTTCATGTTATATGTGACAAACCTTTTACAGTAAAAAGTAAAGAAGCACTTTTATTAAACGATTTAGCCTTAAAAAAGAATCTTTTGAATTGTGTTACCTATACTTATTCTGGTTATCCCATGGTAAAACAAGCGAAGGAAATCATTCGAAGTGGAGAGATTGGAAAGATTCGAATGGTGATGGCAGAATATCTTCAAGAATGGCTGGCAATGCCGGTAGAAAAAAAAGGAAACAAACAGGCTGGTTGGAGATTGGATCCGGTTTATTCCGGAGATGCCAATTGTATAGCCGATATTGGAAGTCACATTGAAAATACCGTTTCTTATATTACAGGACTTAAAATAGAATCTTTATGTGCTAATCTGGATCATTTCGTAGAGGGAAGAGTCCTTGATGATAATGCGGAAGTTTTGGTGAAATATGTTGGTGGTGCAAAGGGAATTTATTGGTGTACACAGGTGGCCATTGGATATAATAATCAACTAAAAATAAGAATTTTGGGAGAGAAGGGTTCATTGAGCTGGGAGCAGGAAAATCCTAATCTTCTTAAATTAGGCATTTATGGGAAACCGGTTCAAATACTTTCTCGAGGGAGAGATTTCATGTTTCCTATGGCATTAAAGGTCTCTCATCTTCCCGGAGGGCACCCGGAAGGATTTTTAGAAGCTTTTGCCAATATATATAATAATTTTTCAGATACTTTGATTGTAGAGAAAAACAAAAAAGAAGAACAAAGAGAGAGAATCGTCGATTTTCCTACATTTCATGACGGATTAAAAGGTGTAGAATTTGTTCAGCATTGCGTAATAAGTTCAAAAAAAGGTGCAAAATGGATTAAAATACATTAAAGCTGGAACAAATATTATTTTGAAATTATTATCATATTGCATTTATATTATTAATATATTTCGCAATATGTAGGTACTTTTTTATTCAAAAATACTCTTTTTGAGTTTTACCCACGTTCTTTTCTCTGAAAATATATAAATAAAAGGAAGGAATTATGGGTATTGTAATAGAGCTAATTAAAAAAAAGAAAAAAGACATGCTAAAATTTAATCTTTCAATTGCTTGAATGATACCTATAAGAGGAGGAAATTATTATGGAAGTAAAAATTTATCCAATCTATTAAACTATAAGAGAACGCAATGGGTAGTAGTTAGATAATAAAAAAGGACGCTGGCAGAATTACTGTATTTGCATTTGATAAAGGACAAGAATTGAGCGAACATACGACCCTTTTGATGCACTTGTCAATGTCATCCAGGGAAAAGCAGAAATTATAAAATATCAGGAAAACTTTTTAAAGTAAAAGAAGGGTAAATGATTATTATGTCTGCAAATGAACCGCATACTCTAAAAAACACAGAAAAATTTAAGATGCTTTTAGTAATAATTAAAAAATAGAGACCGCAATGAATTTAAAACTTATCAATATTTTATTAAAATAAACTATAATTTTTCTATAAAAATGTTTGATAACCGTTATAGTTATTGGATTAAAATTAATTACTATTGAAACTTTTATAGTTAATTTTTGTTGATCAATTGACAATCTTATTAAAATAAAAACTATAAAATATCTCCAATTTAAAATAGAAAGTTTATGAGAAAAACTATAAATATTCATTCGTATATTTTATAGTTAACTAATTTCAAAAAAATTTTTAAAATAGATAATCAAGTACAATAATTATTCAAGTGAGAGAGAAAATCCTAGCTTATAATATATAATTTTAATGAGGAGAATTACAATTACAGTATTGTATTTTAATTTGAAAGATGGTAAAAAGTAACGATTATATTTATTATTTATGTAAAATAAATTGTTTAAACATGCTTGAAATATGAAGATTCAGCCCATATTATTTTTGAAATGAAAACAATTTGCATATGATATCAAATCTGCTTGGAATAAGTCATCAGAGTTTTCCAAGATTAATTAATCAATTAAGAGAGAATTTTCCTGATATACTCCATTTCCATACCTTAATCTTACATTTTTTATAGAAAAGATAACTTATTAAATCTTCAATTTGAAAAAAAATATTTCCAATACTCAGTGGAATGTTTGTTACATAAAAAATGAAAAGATGAACTTGAAGTGCTACAAAATCATTGAAAATGATGACAGAGATAATAGAAAAATTCTTTGAAGTGGAGAATATTTATATTATGGTCCATTTTATTATGAAAAATGTATTGACTCTTGTCGTAAAAGCTATCGGATTTGGTGCAGAAAAACATAACGACAATTCTTCATAGGCATAAGTTATAGCACATAAATTTATTGTTTTGCAGGAGTATGTGTTAGAATATAACTAATAATAGACGGTAAAATCGACAGAAAAAAACATCATAATTGAAAATCAAATAATAACCAGCCCTTCGGGCCTTGTGCCGCGGGCTGGTTCTTGCATATAAATTATTTAACGTGCAACGGAGTAACACGAGAATGAATTATAAAATTAAAACGAAAAACAAAAATCATCATTTTAACTGGGTTACGCTGATGATTATATCGTTAGCGTCTATCGTAATGGGTATTTACCGGGATGGCATTACTGTTCTTTTTCCATTTTTCCAAAAAGATTTTGATTTAAGCAGGGGAGAGCTGGGCTTATATATTACTTTTCTTTATTTTACCTCTTCGCTTGTCAGTATATTTAGTGGAAGATTGGTTGATATAAAAGGTTCAAAATGGGGTATGATTTTTGGCGTACTATCCGTAGGAATTTTCCTTGCTCTGCATTCCATGGCACCTAATTTTTCCATATTACTTGTATTGGCAGCTTTTGCAGGTTTTGGTTTAAGCGTCAATGCACCTGCTGCAAACAAAGGCATATCGGAAAGTTTTCCTTTGAAGTGGCGTAGTACTGCCACAGGTATTTGGAGTACTGCGTTCCCGATCGGAGGGTTATTGGCGGCAAGTATATTGCCTATGTTGGGCATGATGATTGGATGGAGAAAAACCATTCTTTTGCCAGGTATTCTTGCTTTATTATGTGTATTTATCATTTCCAATTTTTATCAAGTTAATGGAAAAGAAGAGTTACATTTAAATAATAAAAATAACGTTTCTTTTTGGAAATCTATTAGGAAATTAATTAATAATTTTGATCTGATGCTTCTTTCTATTTACGGATTTTTCCTGGGAGCGGTAACCGGATCAATTTCTACCCATTTTACACTATTTATGTATATGGATTATGATATATCCAAAAGCATTGCAGGTATCGGATTTGCATGCCTCCAATTTGGAAGCATTTTGGGAAGGCCTGGATGGGGTCTGATTTGTGATAAATATTTAGGAACAAACAAAAGAAAAGCTTTTTTAATTATTGGTTTTACATTTCTCATCATTGCTTTAATTTTTGGTTTATTTTTTACAGGATCAAACCCTTCACTTATCATGATACTTATTTTAGCTTTTTTAACCGGCTGTACCGGTCGGGGATGGCAGGGAATTTTTTTTGCATCTATTCCAGAAACAGTAAAAGAAGAAGAAGTTGGTTTTGCCATTGGTTTAACTTTTCTTTTTCTCAGAGCCGGTCTCCTTGTAGCTCCTCCAATTTTTGGTTATATGGCAGACCTAAGTGATTCGTATGATTCAAGCTGGATACTTTTGGGTTTAATTTTCTTCGTGTCTTCGGTAATCCAATATCTATATTATTTAAGACAAAATAAAATAAAAAATGCATCTGAGGATAAAATTTAATTCAAAGTTGTATTCATATTAGTTAAAAAATACTTCACGTGTCCGACAGGAAAAGCCAAATTATAAAACCCTAAAGTAAATATCGGAGGGCTTTTTTTATTTACGTGAAATGGTTTTAAAAAAATGGAGCATTTTGAATAGTCTTAAATAAAAATAAATATAAAGACAATAAAACAAATATTAAAGAAATTTTATAAAATGAGTGAAAAAAGATATAACTATCTCTAAAAAATAAGAAAAAGAGTCAAAAAGAAAAAATGAATCATTTATAAAAAAAATTAATTCAGGATGGTAACATAAAATCGGAATATTGAATGATATTGTAAAGGTTCGCATTATATTGGTTATGATCAGCATTGAAAAATTATTTACAATTTAGCATTGAAATCAAATGAAAAAATGCAATAAAATGTTTTTTTATTAAAGGGAGATAATATATCGTGTTCCGGATATTTAGCAAGCTTTTATTAAAATATTTTATGAAAAAAGGATTTAGATAATAAAAAATAGTATATAGTTTTTATAATGAATGGGGTAAGTTTAATAATTTAGAGGGTAAATATGAATACAAATCACTTTTTTAATCCGACTTTTTTTATAGGATTCATCATTATTGGTTTGCTGATTGTATTATTTGTTCAGTTTAAAAAAGGAAAATATCAACCGAATTATCGTTTATTTTTTATCCTTGGAACAACCTGGGTCCCTGTTGGTGTTATTTTTTATATAAATACAAGGAACATTGGTTTTTTTGTAATGGGTTTAATATTTTTAATACTTGGATTAATTAATAAAGACAAATGGGAAGAACCGGATTCAACAACTGCTCGTCAAAAGAAAATAATAATCGGCATCTTGGTCGTAGGGCTTTTAGTTTTGGGTGCGCTTTTATTTAGGTATCTCAAATAGAGAGAAATTATATTTATTAATCATAATCAATGAAATAAAAATCAATTAGAAAAAATAATTTTAAAAGATGAGGTGAAATATCATATAAAAAGATATGCTTATTATCCAATATGTTCTTTATATAAATTAAATATCGCAGAATATTTTCTATAAATATATATTTTAACAATATATATTTGCTATCTTTCATTTTATAATGTTAAACTAATTTATTATTGATTCTGGCTTTAGGAGAAAAAATGATCCTTACATTATTCAAAACATTTTTCGTTTTAATGGTTGGTATATTCAGCGGATATCTTTGTCAGAAGTTAATTATAAGAAAAAATTGGATTACTTATGTATCAACGAATGCAATCAGTATTTTTCTCCAGAAGCTGGGAATGCTTGGTTTTGTATCCGTAACCTATAATGGGAGTTTGTGGATATTTAATTAGAAAACATAATAAAAATCATTAGCTTGCCCCTGGTAGGGGCAGTTTCTGTCGTCACCGGTGGTTTTTTTGCTGTTATGATTGCAAAATATTTTCATTACAACCGTGCGGACATTGGTTCAATGTTTAGTTGCTAGTACTTCTCCAATAATGTCACATTAGGTGGAATGATTTGTTTTTTTTATTTAGAGGAAGAAGGGTATGCTTTGGTTCCCATTTTTACTTTTTTTTGTACGTATACTATATTATGGCATAGGATTTCCCATAGCTCATATGTATTCCAAAAATTTTATTGAAAAGAAAGAAACCTTAAAAAAAATAATAGAAGTGATGAAGGATCCTTTTTTTATATCGGCGTAGGGACTGTTTTTATTGGTATTTTGCTGAACTTGAGCAACTTAAAGCGCCCAGAAGTTTACAAATTAATTAATGAAATTCTCATCCCGTTCACTACCTTTATTTTGCTTTTTTCAGTCGGTCTTACTTTTAAGTTTAGTCATGTTTCCAAGTATCTCAAGCAATGTTTTCTTATATCTTTTGTAAAATTTATTGCCGTGCCAATGATCATATTAGCGATTGCGCTATTGCTTGATTATCAATCCATGAATATGGGCATTCCCTTAAAGGTTTCTTTAATTATGGCTGCCATGCCAGTTGCCTTTAATTCTGTGATTGCGGCTAATATAAAAATTAAATCTAGATTTGGTCAATTCCTGCTGGATTTTTACTACATTCGAAGTCTTATTTGTATTGCCATTGCTACACTTTGTTATCAACTTATTCTAATTATGTGCAAGAAAAGTGTATGTGACTATTTAGAAAAAGCATTTTTTGAAAGTAATGTTACTTTGGATTTTTAATTGATTTGTACAAATTTCGAGTTCTCATTTGACTTTAACCAAGCTAAAGTTAAATGATTATTTGTAATTGGAATATCACATGCTATGATCAGATTAATTAAATTTAATTAATGGGTAATATAAAATTATTTTATCATTTGAAAGAAAATACTTCTCCTTTACGTATTAATAGAAAAGGACAGAAATGTCACACAACAAACCATATTGGAGGAAAAAATAAGAAAGATGAAAAATAAATTTATGTTAAAAAGTGGAATCCTTTTTCTGGTACCGTAGAAAACACTATTGAGGACATAAGAGAAGAAATTCGATTTTCTCCTTTTCAAATCAAGGAAATTGCTGATAAATTACTTGCCAGCTAAATTATAAAATAGTATTAAAACTCTTAATGAACAGCCTTCCGGTAGAGACAACCAGAGGGCTATTTTTTTAATCATTCAAAGCTGCTTTAGAAAGTAAAAGATAAAACAGAATAACTACAAAAATGTATTATTACAATGATATATTTAGTTAATGATGTCGCAATGGATAATAATATTATTAAAAGAAAGAAAAAATTGCTTTAAATAGCAGGATTCTTAGAATAAATGAAGTATTTCATTGGTTAGTATTTAGTTTATTTAAAAAGAAACTTAGAAATAAACGTAAATTACAATCGAATATTGTAACCTAAATGATGGTGATAGGAGAGATATTTTCCTTTAAAGCTTGCAATTCAATTAACGCAATAGCATAGTATTCTTATTTACGATGATACTTAATTTTATTTGGACTAAGATGTTAATTTAATATGAAATTAAAAAAAAATAATGGAATTTTTGGAAATGAATAAAATCTATAACAAGATAAAAGATAAAATCAAAAATAACAATATTTTGTTTATAGTTTTAAGTGTTATTAGAGCTAATTGCATTTATTTTTTAAATAAAATATCAAATTATCAATTAGAAAAAAATATATTTTATAAAAAAATAGGATATCGACTAAATCTTAAAAATCCAAAATCTTTTAATGAAAAGATTGTTTGGAAAAAAATTCATGACAGGAATCCTTTGTTGCCTGTTACCGCTGATAAAATTCAAGTACGTTCTTATCTTATAGAAGTATTAGGAGGAGAAAAGGCAGAAGAGATATTAATTCCTTTATTGTATAAAACTGACAAACCAGAGACCATTCCGTTTGAAAAACTTCCACCTGATTTTATCATTAAACCAAATCATAAATCAGGGGATAGGATCATTGTAGAAAATAGTCATTTTAATAAAAATCAAATCATAAAAACTTGCCGAAGATGGCTTAATACTCCTTATGGCTTGGAGAAACTGGAATGGGCTTATAAATCTATCAAAAGAAAAATCATTATTGAAAAATTACTATTGGATAATGATGGAAAAATTCCAAAAGATTTTAAGTTTCATATGTTCCATGGAAAATGTAAATTAATTTGTGTTGAGTTTGATAGGATAAATAATTTTTCTCAAAGTTATTTTGATGAAAGATGGCATTTATTATCAGTAAAACAAGCAAGACGTAAAAAAGGACCAAAAATAAAAAAACCGAGGAATTATCAAATTATGCTTAAATTAGCTGAGAATTTATCAGAACCCTTTGATCATGTTCGTGTGGATTTATATAACATTAATGGAAAAATATATTTTGGCGAATTAACTCATTATCGTACAAGTGGAAAAACAAGATTTAAACCAGATTCTTTTGATTTTGAATTAGGAAAATATTGGAAAATAGAAGAAGACTATTGGCAAAAATAAAAAAATTAGAATAATCTTTTTAACCTCTGATCATTATTTTAAAACGAATATTATAAAAATCTATTTGCTTGAGGAATAAAATAATAAAGTGTCCTTGGCTTTCACTGAAAAGTTATATTCTATTTGCGAAGCATTTTTTTAAAAAAAGTTTTTTAGATAAACAAAGTATTTTATTAAATAGTATAGAGTTTGATTTATTTCAATATAAAAAAAATAAATGTAAAGTATAATCGAATATTTCACCTGTGTGATGGAAACAAGAGATGTCCTTTCTATCAAGTAAATAGAAGGGTAATTAAGAGGTAAGTTACCAAAATAAACAAACTTCCAGACAAAAAGACTGTTGATTGATTGTGCCCTAGGGCGCCTTATTAAAAAAGTATCAACGGAATATTTCTGACCATAAGTAAATTTAAATAGATCTGATAAAAAAGCATTTACAATTATTTGGGAGTAGTTCTTATGGTTTCAAGAGAGAGTAGGATTGTATTTTTATTTATAATGATACTTAACCTTTTTTAAGCTATAATATTAATGCCATTCGAAATCAAAACAATTTAAAGGATTTTCTGAAAATAAATAAAATTTATAACAAAATGAAAGATAAAATCTTAAATAACCATCATTTATTTATAGTTTTAAGTGTTATTAGAGCGAATAGTATTTATTTTTTAAATAAGATATCTAATTATAAAATAGAAAAAATAAGATTTTATAGACAGTTGGGATATCACTTAAATCTGAAGAATCCAAAATCCATTAGCGAAAAGATTGTTTGGAAAAAAATTCATGACAGAAATCCTTTGTTACCTGTTACCGCTGATAAACATCACGTGCGTTCTTATCTTCAAGAGGTATTGGGGAAGGAAAAAACCAGTGAAATATTAATTCCCTTGTTGCATGTAACGGATAAGCCGGAAACCATTCCATTTGAAAAACTTCCTTCTGCTTTTATTGTTAAGCCAAATCATGCTTCCAGATCACGTATCGTTGTAATCGAAGAAAGATTTAATAAAAATAAAATCATAAAAACCTGCCGAAGATGGCTTAATACGCCTTATGGCCTGGAGAAACTGGAATGGGCCTATCAATCTATTAAAAGAAAAATTATCATTGAAAAATTATTACTTGACGATGATGGAAATATTCCACAAGAATTTAAATTTCATATGTTTTACGGAAAATGTAAAGTGGTTCATGTTGTCTTTAATAGCAAGATTCAATCATCTGTGAGTGCTTTTGATGAAAAATGGCAATTTTTATCAGTTGAAACACCGCATTATCTTCCTCAAGAACCTAAAATCAAAAAACCAAAAAACTATGAAACCATGCTGTCATTAGCTGAAAAACTTTCAGAGCCTTTTGATTATGTCCGTGTAGATTTGTACAATTTAAATGGGAAAATATATTTTGGAGAATTAACCCATTACCCCGGGAGTGGAATTTGTAATTTTGAACCAATTTCTTTTGAGTTTGAATTTGGTAGCCATTGGAAAATAGAAAAAGACTATTGGAAAAAAATACAAAATTAGAATAATCGTTCTTTTGTATTTTTCAACATGCAATCATCATCAATAAGGCAGTTCTAACAAGAATCCCTTTGTATTAATTAGCCCAAAACAATAAAGAGTGTTTCGGTCTTTTTTGGAAGGTTTTTATATTTTAAAAATTATTTTTCATAAAAGAATGATTTTTTAAAAAATATATAGTAATAAAAATGCATCAAATCTTAAAATTAATTTTATGGGCAACATATTAAGATAAGTCATTTTTAAGTGTAATCATGCTTCGAATATATTATTAATGATTTTTAGAAGTGCTTACGTTTTGCTTATAATTTAAAAAATCAATTATATCTTGAATTAACAAGTAAAATCACCTCTACTAAAAAGGGGATAAGGAAATATGTTTTCTCCAACAAATTCTCTCCCAAAGCCTTGGCAACGGAAGGTATGGGTGCAAGTCCTGGCCATCCTGCTCGGCATCACACCGATTTACACTATGACCATAATAAGTCATTTGAGTAGAGATAAACCGTATAAACTGAATGAGATTATTTTCTATACAACGGTGATTGGGAGTATAATGATTGTTGTGCTTTTCATCTTATTGCGCTATCTGTGTGGAGAAAAAATTCATCACTTCAACTTAAAACCGGGCAAATAGTGGAAAGATATTTTCACAGGAATAGTTCTTGCTGTACTTACGCTTGGGCTACATAATCTTTTACAAGCTCCCCTAAACATAATGTTTCCGCGCGATCCTATGAGTGGCCTGGTGGGGGAATTTTTCAATGGATTATCCCAAAATCCTTGGTTGTTTGTGTTATTTTTAGGCCGGTTTTATGGATTGGTGTTGCAGGATTTGAAGAACTGACCCGATTATTTTTGCTCAGCCGTTTGTGGAAGATATGGTCTGTTAGTGGTTGACGATGTTTTGGGGTGGTGCTCTCGGCAATATTATATGGCTTTAGACATCTTTATCAGGGACCTGCCGGAATTATTGATACCGCAATTAACGGACTTATTTTAGCGATAGCTTATCTGCTCTTAGGTCGTGTTATTCCCTTGATTATATCTCATTACCTTTATTATGATGCCATCCAGATTGTTATGGTTGTCATACTGATTCAACGTGGTACGATTCAGTTTTAATGAAGCAAAATTTGCAGTTTTTTATGAGAATTGGGAGAAGGAAACAACTTTCTTAAAAATAAAAACTAATCCTTGCTCAATGAGGTAAAATCCCGTATTACGAAATTGACTATGAAGAGATTGAATACAAGTACGCGAAGAACATCCTCAAGAGAACAAGAGAAAAAAGAAAAGCCAAGAAAAAGAAGTGCCCCCCCCTAAAAAACCTAACCTATATTTTTGATATTAATTATTGAGTATTCCTTATTTGTCGATATTTTTTGTTTGTTTTGTTATTTTTAAACCAACTAATTTAATAAAAGAGGAATCTCGTGCTAATATTTCGGGCTTATTATTATTTAAAGTAATTAAATGAATGGTAGGGGATTAAAGAAAAGAAGGCATGAGAATGATTAATTTCCCCAAAAAAAGAAGGATTTACACAATTAATTCCGAATATATAAATGAGCTTTAATTTGCACTTACACAGCAACTTCAAAAAGGAATTAGTTTTCCTTTAATTTTCTTCAATCTGATTTTAACCTATAGAGATAAAAATGAGTAAAAAAAAGGGGGGGTAATTTCCCCGGGAATAATTGTTGGTTTTTTAATATTATTTTTTATAGTATATTATTATCTTGTGGGTTTTATTGGTTGGGAAGATTCAACCCGGTTTAGTTTTTCTTTTTTTAGTATTTTAAATAAATTAACTATAGATGAAAAGAGGACCCAGGCAGCAATTAAAACTGAGAAGTGAACAAAATATACAACGATATTTATTTTAATATCTGCATAGGATTATCCTTGGGTTTTGTAGTGGTTGTTCTTATCTATATTTCTGCATCTCATCTTTTACTGGAAGCACGAAATCATGAAAAGAAGCATTCAGTGATTGCTTTTCTTTTTGGTATTGTTTTAGCCTTATTGCTTAGTATTAGCCATTGGTTCAGGTCTTATTGCTAAGTTGATATTGGAAAATGAAATGATAGATTTTCCAATATCAACTTCGTTATTCTTTTTACTCTTGCCTTTATCTTTCTCAGCGTTTCTTATGTTGCACTAGGATCCGTCAGATAACCTGTCGAAGAAGCTTATAATAAACGGTTACTCTTTAAGGATTTTATAAAAAAAGTTTCACATATCATTCAAGAGAGCATTAACTATCGAAAATTTATTATTGTAGAAATTTTGTCAGGAGCAGGAGCGATGGCTTTGCCTTTTTTTATATTCTTTATTTAAGGGAAAGTCTGGAAATGGAATTGAACATGGTTGGTATTCTTCTTTCTGCCCAAATGTTCGGTAGTGTACTTTCGAATATTCTATGGGCACATCTATCCGATTTTGTGGGAAACAAAAGAGTAATTCAATTCAGTACGTTGATCGATTTTATTATACCATTCATTGCGTTAATTTCTGAATTAACGCAAAATTCCCTTTCGTATATTATCTTGTTTGTCTTGATAGGATTTTTTATTTCAGGGAGAAAGATAGGTAAAAATAATTATCTTTTAGATATAGCCCCCTCAAAAGAACGACCAAAATTTATAAGTTTAACAGGGACTTTACTATTTCCGGTATCTCTTTTCCCTTTATTGGGAGGAATCATTATCCATTATTTTTCGTATCAAATATTATTTTTTGCAACGATTATTGTTGTTATTTTGGGATTTATCTTAAGTCTCAGTTTAAGTGAACCAAGAAATACAAATATAGTGTAATAATAATATTTATTGAATCATAAAATACAATAATAACAAATTTAATTTTAATTCGTTTTTTAGAATCTTTTGAGATCCTTTTAATAATTAGGTGTAAAACACGGGGATGGTTCTTTGTTTGACATAATGAACATTCATTTCTAATATTTCATGGAATTTTTGTTTATTTAGAAAAAGTTGCGAAAGTCATCCTGTCTGGGGAGTCGGATAGGACTCGAACCTGGAAAAAAATTATTTTCCAGAAAAAAAGAATAGGGGAGTGTAGTAAAAAAATTATTTTTATATGAATGGTCACGTATGTAAACATTAATAAAACATAAATATAATATAAATATCATTAAATATAATAATAACAAAAGTAATAGATAAACTATTGTTTTTATATAAATAATGTTATTTTATTTGTAAAAAAATCGCATTTCATCATTCAAACATGTGATTGTATTGATTGTTTTTTTTACATTTGCTAATTACCTTGACTTAGAATAGTAAATAATCCCCTTTTTATAGAGAATATCTTCCTATTTTTACTTAATATTTTTAAATATTTATCACAATTCAAAGAGATATTTGTCGACGAAATTTCCAATATTCAGAGGTAAAAGGACGTAATTATAAACTATTTGCCTCAAAAATAAGTCAAAATATGTTAAAATTGTAAAAATTTTCCTGATATTTGCGTTAATATATACTAAAAATATTGAAAATAGACATCATGAACTATCAATAAATGTAAAAAAAGAGGTTAAAATGCAGAAATTAAAAGTAAGTCTTATAATAAATAAACACATCGATGAAGTGTTTCAAGCTTTTCTCGAGCCGAAAAATATCCCTTTTTGGATGACAAATGTGGTAAATTATGAAGTTACGGAAGGAAAAATGGGAGAAAAAGGAGCTATTGTTCGTCTTCATTATAGTCAAAATAGGCAAAAAATGATGTTAGAGGATAGGCTGCTTATTTATTGTGAAAAAGGGAAAAAATATGTATCTGAGAGGGCAAGCAAAACAATGATTGTCCAGTTGGAAACCACTTTTCATCCCTCTCGAAAAATTCCACCAGAATGTGTTTGGTTTGGTCGGGAAAAGGCAAAGCATTGCTATTGAAAATATTACTACCACCCATGAAAGAAAAGCTTAGAAAATAGCCAAATCAAGAACTTATCAGATTTAGAAATATGGTTGAGTCATTCGGAATTGATTTTAGCACAAAATTTGATGATGAGGAATAGTGTTCTTATCGATAAAAACCCCTCATTAATCAATAATTTCAATGTTTTTTATAAAAAATCTATTTACTTTACATAAGATATATTATAAGACGTTATAAAAATTACAAATTTATATATATTTCAATCAATCAGTTTATTTTTTATGGGTTTTATTATTTTTTCAAACTTTATCATTACTTTTCCTCTTTTTTATTTTTGCATGTGGATTACATTTTCTTTTATGCAAAATATATATTTTAGTGAGTTAAATCTTTTTCGAACATAATGTACTAGTTATCTTTATTAATAGATCCAAAAAGATATTCACTATATAATTAATATATTTATTTTGAATTATGATACTAAAATGAAATAATTTATAGTATTTCTATACTTCTTTATTGCATTAATATTTTATAAGATCTATCTTTTATTCTCATATTCTAAAACAAATTATTACTTATACAATTATTCCAGTATCTAATTCTTTGTCATTAAATATCGTATTGTATCGTTTTATTCCATTTTTAATAAAACATTGTATAAATACAAATAAAAACTATAAATATCATATATATCTCCGGATAAAATAATAAAAATTATTTAAATTCAGCATAAAAGCAAGCAAATATGGTGTTTTTTTATAATATTAGCACTAATTATCGATTTCATTCTAACATATTTCGTTTATTTTGAAATTACCATATGCAAACATATTTAAAAAGATGATATTCTTTTATCACAAACAAGTATTCACCGTGTTCACCATTTCACATCAAATTAAAGTTTTTTTATAGTTTTAAAGATGGTTATTTGATTCAAATCAGGTGTAAATTGATTTAAAATATTTTAAGCGAGTCGTTAATTTTTTATAACTTTGATTTGTTCGTTAATTTTAGACAGTTAAGTATATTGAAAGATATTTATTTAAGGCAAAAAAATATAATTGAACTATAAATAAATAGTATAAATATTTTTGAAATTCATAAATTTATCGCATATTAATGGAATAAAAAAATTGATTTTTATAGAAAATGGATAAATATTAATTTCGAGTCCCCTCTTCTATTTATGATAAACCATTTAAAGTTCTCTATAAATTCTAGCCGAAGATATTCCAGGCGCTTTTAAATCCAGATCTAAAAAATATCCAAAAGGCGTTTGACAAGTATTGTAACCTGCATTTTTTAAACGTTCTTCAGCATGATTGAATATTTTTTTTGTTATTTCAGGATTTGCTTTACTCAAAGATAGATGAGCAAAAGAATGCAATATAATATGATTCGTATTATTCTTTTTTGAAGCCCATTTTAAGTTTTTAATTAGTTTAGTGACAATATTATCAATATTTTCTTCATCTTCTTTTTCAACTTGAATAAATCCCATCATAACCTGATTAAATTGCTTTTCTTCCTGGTAATCTTCTACGTTTTCCAAAGTTTTGATGTTGGTACGATAACAAAATCTGTCGGCATAAATCATTAATAATTTCACTACAATATCTTCCTTTCAAATTATTTTGATTGAAAATATTATTCGATATAGTTTATTTGTACTATTTTCGAGTACTGTTTACACTTTAGACTAAATTAACTTAAAAAAATTGGTCATGCATGTTGTCTTTCCTATAGAATAGATATAACCAAAATATCACTATAGGAAGGAGTAACAGCACACATGACCACAGATGATTTCATTGCCAGTTTTAAGTACAGTGTACTGCAACATGCATATAAAAACAAGAACATTGCTGATACCTGTAGAATCTTTAATCTTTCTAGAACCGTCTACTATAAGTGGCTAAAAAGATTTAACAAGTTAGGTTATCCAGGTTTGCTTAACAAACGAAGGTCTAAACCCAAGATGCCCAATCAAATTAAACCGGATAAGCAACAGATCATTTACAATTACATAGTGAACTATCCAACCCATGGACCTGGAGGATTGCCAATGAGCTTGCCATACAGGGTATTATCATCAGTCCTACCGGTGTCTATAATGTCTTAAAAAGAAAGGGATTAAATCACCGTCTGGATAGGCTCTTTTATGCCCAGGAACACTCAGATAATCCAGTCATCACCGAAAGATATCTCAGAGAGGTAGCAAAGAAGAAAGAAACTCATATCCAGGCTTTTTATCCCGGCTACCTGTTTTGTCAGGATACCTTCTACGTGGGCACCATCAAGGGATTGGGACGTATCTACCAACAGACTGGTATAGATGCCTATAGTAACTTTGGCTTTGCCAAGGTCTATTTGGATAAGAAAGCAGAAAGTGCCATTGACTTCGTGAAGACCAAGGCCTTGCCAGTTTATCAGATGTTTCATATTCGGCTAGACCGTATTCTGACCGATAATGGCAAAGAGTATACCACTCACTGGAAAAATGGGAAGCATGACGATGAGATATTCCTGGCCAAGTGCGGGATCAGACATACCAGAATTAAGCCCAGATGTCCTAAGAGTAACGGAATTGTAGAAAGATTTAACCGAACACTGTTAGAAGAATTCTATCAGGTAGCTATGATCAAGAATATCTATCCCTCTGTGGACCAGTTACAGGATGATCTAGATAGTTTTATCCATTATTACAATTTTAAAAGAACGAATCAGGGTTATCGGCTAAAGGGGAAAATACCCTATCAGAAATTTTTAGATGGTAGGCGTAAATTCACTTTACCGGAACCTGGATAAATAGTATTCTATTGCTATAGGAAAGAACTTAGATGTGTAAACACATCTTGAAAGTAATACAGTTTATTAAAATACTGTAAACAAATATTTTAAAAAATCAAACTATGTTTTTTTGTAAAGAAGTAAAAATAATCATAAAATAACTACCCTAATCAATTATTTATTAATAATATGAAATCTTAAGGATTACTAATAGATAAAGCAATAAATATTTGAATCGTTTAATTATATATTAGACGGAAATATTAGGATAATTGATATTTTAGCACTGCTAATAAATCATCTCGGTATAAAAATCTAATAAATAAATAATGTAAAATATTTAGTGAACAATCGGAATAAATAATATTTTTACATTTTCCAATAATTTGGTTGAATTTTCCAATAATTGCCTAATTTTTCATCAAAAGTTTTACTTTTGAATTTCTCTCTTCCACTGGCATGATAATGTGTTAACTCTCCAATGTGTATTTTTCCGTTTAAATCGTATAAATCAACACGAATATAATCAAAAGGTTTTGCGATAATATTAGCAATTTTTAACATATTTTCATAACTTTTTGGTTTTTTTATTTTTGATTTTTCAGTGCAAACCGACATGTCATCATATAAAAGGTTCCAATTTTCATCAAAGGAAATAATAATAGGATTATCTGTTTTTTTCAAAATGATACGAATTAATTTACATTTTCCATTAAACATATGAAAAAAATATTCTTTTGCTGTATTTCCATTTTTATCCAGCAACAATTTTTCGATGATAATCTTTCTTTTTATGGGTTGGTAAGCCCATTCCAGTTTACTCAAACCATAGCGCGTTTTAAGCCATCTTTGACAATTTTTGATGATATCTGATTGATTAAATTGACCATTTTTGACAATTATCTTTAATCCTGAAGCATGATTTGGCTTTACAATAAAATCAGGCGGGAGTTTATTGAAAGGAATTGTTTCAGGGCGATCAGTCACATAAAAATGGGGAATCAATATTTCATTTGCTTTTTCCTCCCCCAACATTTCTTTAATGTAAAACCGAACTTGATGTTTATCCGCGGTAATAGGTAATAGAGGATTTCTATCATAAATTTTTTTCCAAATAATCTTTTCATTGAAAGTAATAGGATTTTTAAGATTTAGACGATATCCTGTTTTTTTGTAGAATGCATTTCTTTCTAATTGATAATTAGATAGTATATTTAAAATATGGAAGCCATGCTCTCTGATAGTATTAATCGATATAAAAAAATAATCATGATTTTTAATTTTTTCTTTTACTATCTGATAGATTTGATTCATTATTTTATTCACCAAGTGCTCATTTTTTAAATATTTAATAAAAAAAGACGGAATTATTATAATAAATTTAAAATGAAAATACGTGAAACTATTAATATATGGTCTATTCATGGAATAAAACAATATCTTGCTTCAGCCAGATAAAAAAATACTGCTTTTTATAGTACTGGTTTAATTTGCTGCAATTTTTAAGTTATCCATTTGCCTAATATATAATCTTCTATCTAAAAAATCACCATAGCTATTCTTTGAAGAGAGATTTTTATATGAAAACACATGTAACGTTTAATAATATATACGGCACAATTTGTTGAAAGCCCTTCTTTTCTTTAAATAATAAAAAAGGCTCTCCGAATAAACTTGAGCCGTTTTAAAGAAACATTATTTATTTTTTTATATTTAACTTGTGATTATTTTTTTGTCATTTTCAGGTATACATTTATCTGTTTTCCTATTAATAATGCGATGTTTTTTTAGAACTATTTAAGAATAATTTGTACAAATTTCTGCACCAGTTTGGGATCGAATTTTTTTCCTGCTTCATTTACTAATTCTTTGATTGCTTCTTCTTTTTCAAGCTTTTTACGATATGGCCGTGTAGAAATAAGTGCCTGGTATGTGTCGACTAAAGCAATTAATCGTGCTTCTATGGAAATCTGGTCTCCTGATAATCCTTTTGGATATCCTTTACCATTCCAGGTTTCCCTAATTTCTCTAATGGTGGGAATAATATTTTCCAATCCTTTAATGTATTTTAATATTCGAGAACTATTTTTAGCATTTCTCTTTATGATTTCCCATTCTTCTTCATTTAATGGAGCGGGTTTATTTAAAATATGATCAGGAATAATGAGTTTTCCTATGTCATATAATAATGCAGCTTTTTTAATGATTCTTAAACTTTTCTCTCCTAATCCTATCTCTTTAGCAAATATCGATGCCATTTTGGATACCCTTTTTGAATGTTCACTGGTGTACCCATCTTTTAAATTTACTGTTTTGGCAAGGGCTTGTACTATTTCGGGAAGAAGGTCCTCTTCGTGGAGGCATAATTCATTATTTTTCGTTTTCCATTGATTCCAAATAAATATTTTATCATCAGTGGAGCTATATTTGGCAAAAGCCATGCTTCGGTCTGCTTTTTCCAATATATCTTCAAGGGAAGTTCCATGATCGGGATAAGTAGCGATTCCAATACTTAAGTTTATTAAAATGGCATGCTTTTTAGGTTCAACTGCTTTAACGAAAGACCTGTGGACTCTCTTTGCAATTCTCTTAGCTTGGGAAGAATCAGTATTGGGAAGAAGTATGATAAATTCATCTCCTCCATACCGACATAAAGTGTCTTCTTTTCTCAATGAGGATTTGATGGCGATTGCTGTATTGCATAATAGTCTATCCCCTTCTGTATAACCCTCTATTTTATTGCAATTTTTGAATTTATCAATATCACAAAAAAGAAAAGAAACATGTTCTTCTTTTCTATGAGCTCTCATCATTTCTTCTTTTGACCTGTTTAAAAAATATATTCTTGAATATAGTCCGGTTAAACCATCTCGAATCGTACATTCTTCCAATTTTTTTAGATAGTTCATTCTCTCCAAGGTGCATACAGTTTGTTCTGCAATTTTAATCAATTTGCGATTTTCTTTTTTTGTCCATATTCTCCTGTTTTTATTGAAAACGGCAAGTATGGCGAAAAGTGTTTTATTTTTCATCGGAATGCATGTAAAGGATGTCAAATCTTCTTTTTTTAATATTTCACTAAATAAAACGCCATTATCTTTTTCAATATTTGAGGAAGTAAAAGGATAGTTAAAACGGTTGTCTAACTTTTTAAATTCATTTTCTATGACTGAAGATAATTTAGAGATAGAATCTGTTCCAAGATGATATCCTTTAGATAAATTTAAGCTATTTTCCTGTAACAACCATATAAAAGATGCATTTGCATCTAATAATTTGGTAGCTTCTTTTAATATGCCAGATACTAAAAGCTCAGGCTTTTGAGATTTGGAAATAAGTTCGGTTATTTTCCAAAGGGATTTATTCTCATCTTTATAATTTTTTTCCATGCTACCTTCTATCCCTTCTAATATTGTAATAATTCTTAAAAAAATAAAAAGCCGGTAATCTGGCTGTCTATGCAATGAAATGCTTTAGATCCATGACTTTGCGTCCTATTCTTTCGAATAGTTTGCCTTTATCAACTTTTGGTTATTTTCTTATGATTTGAATGGTTACTCTCTTATTATATTATTCCCGAAAAAGGGCAATTTTAGACAAAATAATTTTAATATCGTAAAAATATTTAATAACAAAAAACGAGATCAATGATCAATTGCAATTAAAAATTACTTTACATGATAAATAGAAATCGAGATTGTAAGTAAATGTCATGTAATTATTTTGCGGATTTACAACGATTTATTAAAGTAAGAAATTTTTGCAGGGAATATTCATTTGAAATTTAGTACGACTATATCGAGATTTGCACTTCTTCTTTATTTTTATATTTTATCTTTAAAATAGAATAAATTGTATATTATTTTATGGATATGGTATAAATGAATAGATATTGTGGTTTTTAGATTTATTGAAACTTTTTGATGCTATTTTACTGTTAATTTTTAGAAGAAATTCTTAAAAAATAAAAAATCAAAATCCACGTGTTTGCCCTTTCCAGGGTGGATTTTTACCCTCGCGATATTCTTCAACGCCAGGGCCTCCCAGTTGCTTAAGACGCCAAATACCATAAATATAACTACCGATCAATACAAATAAAGTCATAGGCCACCCAAGCAAAATATTTGCCCAAGCCAAAGTAAAAACATTCCCTCTTTGCCAGAGCAAAAATTGAATCATCAGACGAACAAAGATAAATAGAGTCCAACACCAGGTGACTTCATTGTAAGCTGGCTTAATATCTTTACGCCAATACCATTCCAGTGGCCAGCCTCTGCTCAAATGACTTGTCCAGGCAGCCATCGGTTTATTGATAAACACGCTTAAAAGAGCTGTTAGAAATAAAAATACACTGCTAATGATCGAGCCAATAAAAAAATTGGAAGCATTTTTGGTTATGTGCACCAATCCGGAAGCCAGAGCTACACCAAAAAAACCACCTAAAGCATATTTCCACGTTTGCTTTCGCATAAGCCGTATAATAGCTAAAATCACTGCCAACAGCAGAGAACCGGTAACAGCTCGATCAATGCCAAGGGAATTATTGATAATGACAAAAATCAGAGGTGGTAACAGTGCATCAAGAGTCTTGCCGGAAATCAATGACCTGATTTCCTCAAATATTTCTTTTACTTGAGTTTTCATATTAAACATCCTTTAAATTTTACTTTTATTTCAGAAAGCTATTTATTAAAAAATAATGTTTTAATTTCTCTTTAAGTAAAATCCTGTGAAGGATTGTGATATGTTCGTTTAAAATATAAAGAAAAACAAGCCAAAACCATTTCGATAACTTATTATATTACGGCTAAGAGAATTTATCCATTTAACTTATCAGGAGGATATTAATAAAATATCCTAAAAATTAAAAGAATGGTTAAAGGAAAGACTATTTATAGTTGTTTAAGAAAGATCGACATTTACACTACATACAACTTTTAATGTTCATGAGGTGTTCCGTTCGATATGGTTTGACTGGTTGATTTTAAATATCTAATTAAAGTACAAAGCAATCTTTAATTTAATGGCTACTTATAGGTTTAAATAAGCTTATTTTTTATTTATAAAAAAAAGAGAAAATTCTCTGATTTTACCAAAAACTTTCTCTTAAATTTAAAACAGCAAAACATCTTAGAATTCTATTTATCTTTGGAAAATGATAAATAATGTTTGATGTCTAAAAAATGGAGTTACGGTATATTTTTTTATAAAACTAAAGTTTTTTATCCTTAAATAATTTTAAACAAGCATCAACGGCATTTGAATCATAGAAAATTCCTTTATTATGAGAAATATCATCTAATGCTTCCTTTATGCTATTATGCCATGAGCCTGGCGATATGGCTTCTACAAGATCTGAAATCGTGATAATTTTTGATTCAATAAGAATTTCATTTTCCTTTAATAACCTTGGATAGCCTGAACCATCTATTCTTTCATGATGTTGAAAAATTATTTCAGCAATTGGCCAGGGGGAATCGATATCTTTAAAAATCTCTTATCATAATTTGGGATAATTTTTGATGTATTTAAATTCTTCATCGGTTAATTTACTCGTTTTATTGATAAACTCAAAAAAGTAGTTTTATTTTTCCAATATCATGAAGAAGTGATGCTAATTTAATACTTTCAATGATCTCCTTTGATAAATACATTTCTTCGACAATGAAGCTTGCCAGCATCGAAACACCTTTTTGATGACCCATAAAGTTGGGCTCACTTATTTCGACAACTACTGCAATGATCTGTACAATGACTTCAATTAATTTATTAATTTTTTTATCACTATAATTCATTTCTTCTAATATTTCTTGAAATTTTTATGCCTTGTATTTCAGATTAATTGGATCTTGACAGCATAATTTTGATCCACCATTAAGTTGGTTTTTATTCTTGTTGGGGATAGTCATTCTTTTCTTACTTCTTCATTCTGATATTTAATATGTTTTATATATTTAAACAACCATATTTCCATTTCCCCCTTTCTCTCCCTCCTTTCTCGATTTTATAAAAATAATGCTTTATAAAAAAACAAAAAAAGCCGGAAATCTGGTAATCCTGGCATTAAAAGCTTTAGGCCCACAATTTTGCGTCCTATCCTTTCGGATAGTTTGCCTTTATCAACTTTTTGATAATGTGATATTTAGTTATTAATCTAAATATACTATATGTGTTTTTTTGTAAATACGATAATTAAAAATATTTTTCCTTTTAAGTTCACGTTAAAAATCAAGGATATCTCTAAAAAATTAAGTTTATTTTTTTATCAACCCGAATTAGAGGTAAAAATAACATTCTAAACTTATGTTTTTTTAGATAAAAAGTTATTTTAAAAAGCTGCCATATCCTTTTTCATTGATTTCCTCATAAGAGGGGATGCCGCTTAATTCCATGGTTTTTTCCGGAAAAAATAGATTTAAATTATTCACCAGGGTAACGATTGCTGTGAGATGGCGGCCGACTCTCTCTTCGATGGGGTGTCCATTCTCGTCATAAGGAATATAGAGTCTGCCTAATTCTGCCGCCTTGACATACATCTTGTCTTTTCCGGTTAAAGCCAGGGCTTCATCGGTTATCCCTCTGAGACGTCCCTGACAGGCATTGGCCGATTCCATCAGGATGGCCAGAGTATCACTGAAATCCCCCCATTCCCGATGAGTCAAGCCATGAAAAGTAGGTGGCGACATTTCCAGATTATATTCCAAGTCCTGCATCTGTAGATCCATCACCGCCATACCGGCTAAATCCCCGGCTCTTTCATGGGAGACAATCGCATTGATGACCGGATATTCGGGGGATGCTTCATGTAAATCGATGGATAGGTCACATTTCTCTTTGCGGATAAACTCCATAATCGCATAACATACTTTTTCCGTATAATTCCCCGAGGGATTTCCAGGATAACATCGATTTAAATTTCGGTTGTCCCCACCGGAAAGTGATTGCCCAAACTGGTTAATATAGATATCCGGATCAGGCCATTGATGAATGGGATTCGTTGCCCGGGAACCATACCTGAATTTTCTGATGCCCTTTTCTGTCGTAAAATGCAGGTATTGCGGAGAGGCCTCCTGGGGATTATTATGGGAAAAAGCACTCAGGTTTGCCTGGGGAATAACAATCATCTTTCCTTTATTGACAATGACATTCTCAATTAATAATACGGCGCTTAGCATGGAAGCCGGCTCATTTGGATGGGTGCCGCCCAGAACAAATAATGTTCCACCAGGTTCACCACTATCCATAAAATAGATGGCACTATCACAATATTCTCCCTGAAGTTCTGGAAAATAATCGCTCAGGTTTGCTTTCCCGGTTACACCAAGACCGTCAATGATGATATCCGGTTTCCATTTTTCGACAAAGGAAACGGCAGAAACCCCAGCAATTAAAAGAGAAAGAATAATCAATCCAATGGCTGTTTTATGATATTTTTTCATTTGGTCAAACCTCTACTTTATTCTAATCTTTATTATTTAATCATCAAAACTCTCAGAATAAAGGGAATGAGAACAATGGAACAGGTGAGCTGATTCCAAATATTCCTTTCCTTGAACATATCCCATACGATTAAAATGATGAAATAAACAATGATTAATTGATAAATAATTGTTAGCATAATCGACCTCTCTTTATAACAGTATATTCGCCAGGGTATTGGCAAATACAATGATAATGATACACCAGACAGCCGTTAAAATAGCCGGCAAGATGCAGTATTTCAATACTTTAAAATAATTTTTCTCTCCTACCACCTGGGCAGCAAATATTCCGGCCAGCGCTGTAGGCGGCATTAAGTCACCCAGAGCAGCTAACTGCGACAAGGCAGATACGGTGATGACTGGATTATTATTTAGTAAGGATAAAGCAAACGGTACTCCTAAAACGGACGCGGAACCATACGCTGAAACAGCTCCGAAAAGCGGCATGCTTGTGGAAATACCCAGGTATAACAGCAGCTTTGGAAGACTTAAACAATTGATGACCAGATAACCTCTGACTCCGGTTAAAGTCATGATTTGAATAAACATGCCCACACCGACCAGAATGCCCAAAACCGGTAAGGCATCATGGGTAGCTTCCCGTGATACTTTAAAAAGATTGAATTTTTTTCCGGAAAATATGCCAATGATACTGGCTAATAAAAAATAGATAGGCATGCCTAAAGCCGGGAACAATTTGGGCAAAAAGGTTTCTCTCAACATGAACAGCAATAACACGATGACTGGTAAAAAAAGTCGCCATCCATATTCTTTCGTATAAGAAACCGGCAGATTGTCTTTTACTTTTTCATAATTAAATACTTTTAGATATTTTCTTCCCAGCCAGAGACTGACTACAATAATTAAGGGAACTGTGATCAACAATAATGGTTTGGTAAAGCCGATATAAGGCAAATCGATACCTCCACCGATGATCAGGGCATTGATATTAATGGGTGGAGCAGCTTCTCCAAAAACTGCGGCCATTGCCACAATCGCTGCGGTAACTACCCTGGGGAAACCCATATATATTAATATGGGTGAAACCAAAACCCCGGCTGTTAATACGGCGGCTGTGGAAGAACCGGTGACCATTCCCGGAAATACGACAATAAAGGATAATCCAACCAGTAAAAGAGAAGGACGAAAATGAAACCGTTCAATCATCCAGCGGGTAATCGTATCCATCATGCCATTATATTGAACCACTTTCATAAAAATCATGGCTGTTGCAATCACTAAAATGGTGTTGATGTAATTAAAACCACCTTCTACCAGATGACGTATGGGAATACCAAATCCGGCAACCAGGCATCCGGCAATGGCGGAAACAGCCATTGCTATGCCAACCGGTATTTTAAATTTAAAACAACATAAGGCAAATATGCCTACCATGACCACAAAATATAATAATTCGATTCCGAGCAATATCTTTACCCCCTTTTATCATGCATGATTGGAAAATATTCTATTAAAAAATGATAATGATGTATTCGGTATAAGGCTGGTCCTACGAACGGTAAAGTATCACTGCCATAGGACCAACCAGATTTTTGGTTAATTTGAGTAAGGGCTATCTGTTTTTATCAATAACCAATTGCTACTCCGTCACGCCGTGAATCTCCGCCACCATAGAAAGCACCGTCTTTTAACATAATGCCCTGGGCCCCGCCAAAGTAAAGATCATAATCTCCATACATGGCCACTTCATTTCCTAAAAGCAGAAGTGCTTCCACGGTGGTTGCCGGGATACGGCTTTCCACTCTGATGGATTGTGCCTTTCCTCCTGAAGTGTAACAATGCATTCGGGCTGCCTCGATGGCTTCATCCATTTCCATACCGAAATCTATAACATTGGAAATGATCTGGACCATTGCGGTAAAGATTCGGGTTCCACCCGGAGTACCTAAAATCAAAAAAGGTTCTCCATCTTTTTCAATGATCGTTGGTGACATGCTGGATAAGGGAATCTTGCCCGGTTCGGGGGCATTGGGAGAATCAGGGCTTTTTGAGAAATCATCCATCTCGTTGTTCATGATAATTCCGACATCCGGAACAATGACACCTGATCCAAAGAAGTAATTAATCGTTTGAGTTAGTGCAACGACATTGCCTTCGGCATCAATAACCGAGATATGACTGGTACTTTCATGTTCATATAAAACAGGTTCTCCGGGAGATACTTCTTTCAAGGGGTTTCTAACATCGATTTTGTCGGCTAACACCTTTGCATAGGCCTTAGAAGTAAGACCCTTTAAAGGGATGTCTTTGGCAAATCCGGGATCACCCATGTATTGTGCACGATCTGCAAAAGCCATCTTCATCGCTTCAGCCATGACCGAGATATGGGTTGGCCCATAATAATTCATGCCGGCAATATCAAATTGTTCCATAATATTTAAAATTTGAATGAGATGGGTACCGCCGGAACTCGGAGGAGGCATGGAATAGATGTCATATCCCCGGTAATCTCCGGTGATGGGTTTACGGATATAAGGCTTGTAATCCTTTAAATCCTGCAGACTTAAGCCTCCGCCCTGTGCCTGAACGGCATCGACAATTTTCTGGCCCAATTCTCCGCCATAAAAGTATTCAATACCATTATCTAATATGCTGTGGTAGGTCTTGGCCAAATCAGATTGCACCAGTATATCTCCGGGCTCCAATGCCAAACCATCTTTCAGATAGGCAATTTTTGAGGGGTCATTCCAGTCATTCAATTTATCAAAATTGCTTTTAATCATTTCGCTAAAAACCTCGCTGACTTCAAAACCGTTTTCCATGTAACCAATAGCAGGGCTCATAACATCAGCCAAGGTCATGGTTCCATAGGTATCCAGGGCAGTTTTAAGTCCCATCAGTGTGCCAGGAACAGCAACAGCTTTGCCACCCAATTGAGACCATTTCTCTTTTGAAGCTTGATCAGATGCATACATATCTTTCGTGGCAGCATTGGGGGCATGTTCACGATAATCCACAACCACCACTTCTCCTGTTTTGGCAAAACGAATGAGCATAAACCCGCCGCCGCCGATCCCGGAAGCATTGGGTTCAACCGCGTTAAGGGCAAAGGCAGTGGCAACCGCTGCATCAATGGCATTACCACCCATTTTCAGAATATCAACACCGGCTTGAGCAGCCAGAGGATGGGCAGCCGCAACCATACCATTACCCGATATGGTATTATTAGGGGTGTGCCTATCTACCGCAAAAGAAACATTCACTAAAATAAGCATCATTAAAAAAATTGAAACCAGTAAATAAAGTTTTCTGTTACTTACTTTCATTTTTTCCTCCCTTTAATTTTATTTTTATTTCATTGTACAAAAAAAGGATAAAATATATTAGTTTCACCTCCTATCTTTTTTAGCATTATGCTCTAGTTCAACTGGATAACTCTATAAAATCAATACATTCACGTCTCATGATGACATCTAATAAAATGCTTAAAACATAACTTTTTTAAATGGTCAATTTATTCTATTTTCCAAGATTGTCTTGAAAATATTTTTTCAGTAATTCTCCTGCTTCTAATATTTTGCCGAACTTTTCCAGAGGTATCTCCTTTTCTTTGCTGATATTGCTGAAATAACCATCCATATTGCCTGATTCCACAATCATAATATGATCAGCATAGGGCATCACAGCATCTAAAAACAAATCCGATAAAATGCCTCTTCTTGATTCTCCGCCAATATGCATGGCTAAAAACTTTATTTCTCTATCTTTGATTTCCTTGATGAGTGCTGCCGCTCTTTCCAATTCCTGTTCCTTGTCAATTCCCGCTGCTCCCAGGCCCTTTGAACTTCCCCCTACGACGGCAACAACGATTTTATAATTTTTCACGATATCCGATTTGGCAAGCTGTTGATAATCCATCTTGAGTTGATATTTTTTACCCAGGACATCAACCATCCTAGCATCCGGACTTTGACCGACCGATGTCAGCAATACCTGTACCGGTTCCTCGGTGGCAAAGCAGAAGCTAAAACCTATATCTATGGCCAAAAAAACCAAGGCAGTCAATAATAATACTTTTATCATTTTTTTCATTTTTCTTTTCACTCCTTTTTGTTTTATAATGAGTCTATTAATTTTTAAATGTTCCTTTGTCAGAAAGTAAAGTTGGAGAGCATTTATTTTTTTATGTGGCGAAAAGGTTTAATACCGTAAAAATATGATAACTATTTATTTTAACAGGAAAAAGATTGTAGTCTAAACAAAGAATGGAATGTTTTTTGAAATTGAAACGATGGACGGCATAAATAATAGCGTTCAAAATTTCCAATTTTGTACCCTACCTATTTGCCTGTTATCTTCGTCTAAAGATCCAGAATTTACGGATCTTTGAGGTTTTTTTATCATTGAACGACATATTGTTTAAAAATACTCTTGTCGGAACATCTGAAGCGGGAAAATATGATAGTGTTTATTATTTTTTAATAATTTGTTTTTAATTTTTTCAGTAAACACCATGACATACACAATAAGAAATTCTAGGAGAAAAAGATATTTATTGTCCTCAATATATACCCTATCATATTAGCATGTATACATTTATTATGCTTAAATTATATAACACTTATTCAATATGTCAAGGATTGATTTAATTGCATCTAAAATAGAATAATATTCTCAAGGGAAGTCAATATTCCAAAAGAATCATCATCGGTAATATCTACAATTTAACAAAATGATTTAACTTTTTTTTTCTTATAGATTTACAGCGGAAAAAAACAATAACGGGTATTAAGTTAAGCATCATTTTGAATACCGGATTTGAGAAGTATTAAAAATAAATAAACAAAAAATGATCCTATTTTTGTTGAATGCAGTAAATCCATAGAACAAATTACTTATATTATTAATAGCATCATTTCTTAAATTCATTATTAAATATTTAGATTCTTGAAAAATGGTATTGCATCATTGAAAGTTTTTGATGTGTAAATATTATACTTTGTTTTTCTCACGAAAGGTTTACCCTTAGACAGGTATTTAGTAAAAGTCTTTAACCTAGGAAGCCTTAATTCAGGCGGATAATATTCTTCTATTAAAGCAATGATTCTTTTATTAAATTCATTTTTATATTCTTTGCTATAAATTTGATCCGTAATCTCTGAAAAAATAAACGGATTACTTATGGCACCTCTACCGATCATAATTCCATCTACTATCTCCAAACTTTTCAAAGCTTCATCTCGATTAAAGATACTCCCGTTTCCAATAATTGTTAAATCTGTCTTCTCTTTAATTTTTTCTGCATATTGCCATTTTGCTTTTGAACTATACCTATCCGTTTTTAATCTAAAATGAACAGTGACCGCATTAACACCTTCCCCTTCAAGTACTTTTAATATTTCAAATACATTTTCCTCATTATAGCCGAGCCTTATTTTTACTGTTAGAGGAATGTGAATAGCATTACGGACTTTTTTACAGATTTCTCGAATTTTATTGGAATCTTTGAGTAAGGCTGAACCTGCTTTTCTTTTTACTATTTTCCATACCGGACAACCCATGTTTATGTCTATTCCGGAATACTCAGTTTCTCCTTCAATATATTTTGCTGCATCCATGAGTGCATCCGGCTCACTTCCATAAATTTGGATAAATTGTGGTGTATTAAAATTATGTGACTTAATCATTGAAATTGTTTTCTTTTTTTTCCGTCTGAGCCCTTCTGCAGAAATTAGTTCTGTTATCATAAGTCCGACGCCACCAATTTCGTCAAGGACTCTTCTAAAAACAATATCTGTTAAGGACGCCATGGGAGCTAGAAGGGTTCGATATTTTAATTGAAGATTTCCTATTTTTAGATTATTTTTCATATCTTATTGATGACAAATATGCGCTGTTGAATGCATATTATATCATATTATATTATTATCCTTTCAATATTCAATTCATTCTGCACAATTAAAAATGATTTTATATAGCAATAAAAAAAGCTGGCAAAGAATTTAATAATTAGTTTATTTTAATATTAATACACCAAACGGAATAAAAAATCCACTTTTTTTTAAGATTCAAGTAAAATATTAAAATCTTAATTTTATTGAAAATAACGATTGGAATTATTGGTAGGAATTATAAATTATACATAAAGTAAATATCTCAAGGGAAGATTCAGAGTAACAGAGGTTGTCTCCACATTGTAAAAAGTTCTCGAAACATTAAAACAATGGAGAAAATAAAGATTAAGTTTTCTTTTTTAATTCTGAAATAACCCGATTTGCTGCTAATTTTCCGGTTAGGATGGCAATAGGCAGGCCGGATGGACTATAAGTCCACTGTCCCGCTTGAAAAATATCATTGATTGGTGTCAGAACAGATCTTGAAACATTTTGTATTTTATTGATTGCAGGCATGCCTTTATTTGTAAATGCCCATCCGGTAATTGCCCCTTCAGAACTTCCTGTTTTTCTAGCAATCGACAATGGTGAGAAGGAGAAGGAATCTAAAATTGCTGTGCAGAGATTAGGATAGATTGTCTTTGAAAGTAAATCAATAATCAATTTCTCAATATGAATTTTTATTTCATTATACCATCCCTGTTCATCAAGGATTTCAAACAGATGATAATCAAACAAAACACTGATGATCAAACCTGTCTTTCCTTCAGGTGCCAGGTTTTTATCTTTAAGCACCGGAATGGATATCTCAAAAGTATTATAGCAAATATATTTCGAAATCCATTTTTTTATCTTTTCGAGGTTCTCTATTGTAGGATATCTGGACTGTAGGGCAAGCAACTGATCAAGATCAGAATATATTTTTTTACCTAATCCCATTTTTAGGGGAGAATAAAAGAAATGGCCTTTCGATATTTCTGAGAAATATGAGGGAGGTAGATCAACTGAAAGATAAATTGTAAAAACACTGTCGCCTCCCATTTTATTCTTTATTTTATTCTTCCTGGACATGAATTTTTGTTTTGTTTTGGGATTTGTAATATTACTTTGATCCATACATCGGTACATGGTTTTTTGATCAGATGCCCAAATCAACTTTTTAAAAAAATACACCTTCCCCTGTTCATCTGTCACGGAGTGATTATCGGGATTGATGGTTACAATTTTTGTATTTTTAGCGATGTCTGCTTTTCTGTCAGTACAATATTTTTCCAATTTACGGGGAATCATTCCAGTTCCCCCAAGAGGGTAATTATAATCAAGATAGAGACTAAAATAACTCATAGCAAAAAAAGAGGGAGTTTCTTTAAAAAAATGCTGGCCAATGATATCGATAAGTGATTGGTTTTCGGTAAACATTCTCAAATGTTTATTCACTGGCATATTCATGCGATTAATTTTTCCAATAGTAAATAAAAATTTACCCAACCAGGGCAGAAAAACCCTAAATAAGTATTGCCTGTCATTTTTTAAATCCTTAAAAATAGGATTATCTATGCCATACAAGACATGCATATATTTCATGACTGTTCTAATATGATGAATGATTTTTTCAATATCATTCTTGTTTTCAGGGAAAAAACTGGACAAAAGTTTATGGTAATCTTCAAGATTTTCTTCTGAAATAATGTTTATCACTTTGTTTTCAATGCCCAAAGAAACCTGGCTTTTAACAAATTCAATTTCAATTCCCAGGCTCTTCAACATGGGAAAAACAATACCTGAATTCTCAATGGCGCGAATTCCGCTATCAAATATAAAACCATTTTTATTGAAGGAATTAATCAAACCTCCAACTCTATTTTCTTTTTCGCAAATGAGAACAGAATATCCAGCATCCGATGTAAATGATCCGGCCGTCAGTCCCGCCATTCCAGCTCCTACAATAATGACATCATATTTCAATTGATTCTCCTTAAAATGTTTTAAAAAATAATATGCAATGTGAATTTTAACAATCAGTACCAATATAAATAACCTTATTTACACTAAACCGGTGAGATCTTTACTAATTGCCCATATTTCCTTCCCTATTGACCGATCAAGTGCGTGGGGTGATGGTTTCTCAATGTGAGTTAGATTAAAATACTTACCGCTCACCCCGGACAATTCAGGTGCTGTGGCAAGATAGTGAATTGCCTTTCCTGAGATAGAAGGATTTCCTAAAAATCTATCGACGCAATTGTGCTTGTACCAACGATACAGAGACCCATTATTTTCCCCAATACCACTTTTTACCGCTCCGGGATGCATGGCATTGATAGTAACACCAGAATCCTTGAGCATATCGGCAAATTTCCACATAGTCAAAAGTTGTGCAGTCTTGGAAGCCCCATATCCTAACAAACCAAAGTAAAATCTTTTTTCCCAATTTAAATCTTTGATATTTAATCCGTTAAACCTATGACCCTGGGAATTAACCTGTATGATTCGTGATGGAGTATTTTTTTTAAGTTTATCTATTAACTTGTAGGTCAGTATGAAAGATGCAAGATGATTCACGCAAAATGTAGTTTCCAAATGATCTTCAGTATATGTTTTTTTTGTGCAATACACGCCAGCATTATTGATAAGAATATCTATTTTTCGTTTAGAATGATTGAGATGGTCAGCTATTTTATGTACTTCCTCAAGATGTGTAAAATTGGCAATGAGATAATCACATTCTACCTGATAAGCAGATCGAATTTTATCACATGCTTTTTTTGATTTTTCGTGATTACGATTAATCATGACAATCGATGCTTCATAATCAGCCAATGCTTTGGCGGCTTCCCATCCTACACCGGAAGTCGCTCCGGTAATTACACAGCATTTTCCTTTCAAGCTCACATCACATTGAAGTTGCTTTGCACGATTATTTGACAACATTTGTTTTATGTCAGACCATTGATATTGTTTTAAATATTTAAACAAGGTCAGTCTCCCTAACCGAATTTTTTCTTCATAAATTTTCTGTATGGTTTGGCAAACCATGGAATATTATCAAAAATGTCTCCCCATAAATCAAAATAATCTCTTTGTTTTATGATTCTTCCATCCGGATGAAGGGTTATTTTCGTTGTACCGTAAAGTATGGAACTGGGATATTTTTTAAATATCATAGTCATTTCCCATTCCATAAAAATGATATTATCTTCCTTTACAATTGAAACGATATTCATCTTTAGCTGCTGACATCTTTCAGTTAGCCTAGCACACATCTTCTTAAATTCATTAATTCCTTCTATTTTTTGAATCGCATCTTTGAATATAATTTTTTCATGATAATAAGGAAAAATATGAGACCAATCAGGCTTGCCCGCCCTATTATAAGTCTTGGACCATAATATTTTTATTTCATCGGTGTTTAAAACAGATAAACTGCAATTATTATTCATATCACTCCTTTATTTAATGAAATTTAATTTACCAACTGTAATGACTTATTGGATCTGTTTTATTTATATGGTCAAGAAATATCAGGAGAACATTAAGCATAAACAATTCGTCCAATCAATTTAATCAATATATTTGTCAATTTAGATACTATTTTAATGTAATTTTATTTTCTATACGATTTAAATATTTATAAATCCTGCCATGTGATTCTATTTATTTATTGTCTTTTTGAAATAAACAAAGTTTGTTTCATAATAATCAATGTTATTATAACATAAACATTTAATATTTAAATCACCATAAAAAAAAGTCCATTTTGTTATTAGTATAAATTTTTACAAAATATTTTACATTCAATTTTTATCTTGAACGATTAAGAAATTTTTGAAGTGTTACGCAAATACAATCCCTTCTTTTTGTGCTTGTAAATATAATATCTTATTTTTGGAAAAAATATTTGTAATATATTTCTTTACTAAATACTATATTTATTTCAAAATTCCTTTTAAAAAACTATTAATTAAAAAAAATATCTTAATATATTAGTGATTTATTAAATTATTTATTGTTTTCCTGCATAACTATAATCATAAATTTTACCACGACTCATAAACTTATTGAGACCATTTTCAATGTTAAATATTGGAATCACTGGCAATTATCACCGATTTGTAAATAAACGCAAGGAAAGAATTATTTTCCAGAAAGAGCAGATCATTTATTGATTAATCGGTCATCTAAAAGAGGAAACTATAAATATGAAAAAAGAGAGAATTGGTGAGTTAATTTCTAATAATATTTATTTATACGGAGCTATCATGGATTAAACCTGATAAGACGGATACTCGCATAATAATTCCCATTAATTTTTTCTTTTCATTAATAACTGCTATGGGGTATTTCGTTTCGACTGCCATTGAAATAAGATCCTGTACATAGGTTTCTTCGTCAGCAGTAAAATAATCCTGCCTTAAGACATCCTGAAATTTCTTTTTCTTTTTTATGGCTTCTATTGCCTCATCAATGGTGATAATTCCTTGAAGAATCCGATTGTCGCTAACTACATATACACTGGATATACTATTACTTTCCATTTCTTTAATGGCGACTTTCAGGCCGTGCTTCAGGTTGACCAATGCCCCCGGTTTGAACATGATATGCTTGGCCTGCAATACCTTTGACCGGTCAATATCTTTGACAAAGTCCTCAATATAAGAGTTGGATGGATTATTCAATATATCTTCCGGGCTACCGATCTGAACGATTTTTGCATCTTTCATCACGGCGACGCGATCCCCCAGTTTAAAGGCTTCATTCACATCATGGGTAATGAAGACGATGGTCTTTTTTAATCTATCCTGAATATCCAACAGTTCCAACTGCATATCCCGGCGAATCAGGGGATCGAGAGCACTAAAGGGTTCATCCATTAACAGGATATCCGGATTATTCGCTAAAGCCCGGGCCAAACCGACTCTCTGTTGCATTCCGCCGCTTAATTCGGAGATATATTTATCTTCCCATCCGGATAATCCCACTGAATCAATCGTATCTTTGGCAATCTTATGTCTTTTCTTTTTGTCCATCCCCCTGACTTCCAACCCATACTCTACATTTCCGATGACGGTACGATGGTTAAAAAGCCCAAAGCCTTGGAATACCATGGTTGCCTTTTTCTGCCTGAATTCTCTTAATTGCTGATGGTTGTATTTGACAATATTTTCGCCATCGACAAGGATTTCTCCGGCAGTCGGCTTGTTCAACATGTTCATGCATCGGATCAGGGTTGATTTTCCGCTTCCCGACAAACCCATCACCACAAAGATCTCCCCTTCCTTGACCTCGAAAGAGGCATCTTTGACACCGACGGTATGACCTGTTTCCTTAAAAATCTGATCTTTTGATTGGTTTTTTATTAATCTTTTTAATATGTCTTTAGGTTTTTTCCCAAATATTTTAGTCAGCCCTTTTACTTTAATTTTTTCACTCATTATTGATTAAGCTCCTCTAATTGTCCTATCCAAACATTAAATCCCGATGCATGGGCTTATTTTGGATATTTATATTTATTGGCAATGCCCTGGGTAATCCTGTCAATGGTAATGGCTAGAAATACAATACTGATGCCGGCTTCAAAGCCCATACCGATATCAATACGGTTAATGGCCTGCAGGACATTCAATCCCAACCCTTTGGCGCCGATCATTGATGAGATGACCACCATGGACATCGCCATCATGGTGGTCTGATTGATTCCCATCATGATGGTAGGAAAGGCCTGGGGCAATTCTATTTTGGTTAATATCTGCCAGGTGGTTGAGCCGAAGGCATGACCTGCCTCCACCATCTCTTTGGATACCCCTTTAATGGCTAAGGTGGTCAAACGGATTGCCGGTGGCGTTGCATAGATAACGGTAGCAAAAACTGCAGGAACAGACCCTAAACCGAACAGCATGATGGCGGGGATCAGATAGACAAAACTGGGCATGGTCTGCATGGCATCCAGCACCGGCTTCACGATCGTTCCCAGACGGGCATTGTAGGCAACCAGGATGCCCAGGGGCACACCGATCAAACAGGCAATCACCACCGCGACCAAAACCACCGCCAGGGTAAGCATCATCTCATCCCAGAGACCCATGGCACCGATGATAAAGAGCAAAACGGCAAAGGTGACCCCGGATTTCATGCTGATCAGCTTCCATCCGAGAATAAAGACAAGTAGGATTACCCCAACCCAGGGGAACCACATAAAGAGACTCCGTGTCTGTAACAAGAACCAGAGGACGCCATCCTTGATGGCATCAAAAAAGAAATCGTAATTATGGACCAGCCATTTTACAAAACTTTCGACGTATTGGCCTAAATCGATTTCAAAAATCTCCGGAAATTCAAATAATATGTTCATTGTTATAATAATTGTTGCCTGCCATTATCACTAAAAAGCAGGCAACAAACCCTTCCTTTTATGTTTATTTTAGTTCATTTATTGTATGGCTTCTTTTACTTTGTCTGCGATGTCTTTCGGGACCCATTGGGTCCATACCTCTTCCCGGGTCTTTAAGAACCATTCCGCTGCTTCTCTTGTATCGACGTCATTCTCCATCATGTAAGCAAGAGCTGAACTGGCCATGGCACTGGTTGTATGATAATTCTTCAGAAATTCAACCACTTCCGGGGCTCTGGCCGGTAAGTCCTTGTTGACCGCTATGGCAATATCCATCGCTGAAAATTCGCAGGCATAACCTGCTTCCTCGGTCCATAGATCATCGCTATAGGGTTCATCTTCCAGTAAAGTCATATCCAGCATACCCATGACCCAGGTCGGTTCCCAGTAATAGGCAGCAATGGGTTTACCTTTTTCATAGGCACCCACGATGGCAGCACTTAAGGCACTGTCTGAACCGGGACTGAAATAATTGAAGGTATCCTCTAATCCCCATGATACCAGTTTCATCCTTAAAATCTGATCTACCTTCCATCCGGGGGGAGAACCATAGATTCTGCCTTTAGAGGGTTCCTCTTCATCTTTAAATATCTCCCAGTATTTTTTCAAATCAGTTACCTTCTTTAAATCCGGAGTCGTTGCTTCGATGCCTCTTTCACTATCTCCTTCAATCATATAGGTTGGCACATAAATACCCTGGGCATTATCGTTAAAGTTGATGGAGGTTTCAATGATGACGCCTTCCTTGACCGGATTATAATAGGTATCTCCCAGATTGGCAGCCCATATTTCCATGTAGGCATCAATGTCCCCTTCTTTCAATCCCAGGAAAGTCGCCGCTGTTGAACCGGAAATGACTTCGGTTGGATAACCATATCCTTCCTCTATAATGGTTTGTGCCACCCCATTATGAAATCTGACACTATCCCATCCCGGATCTGCCAGGACAATGGTATTCTTTGCTA
>Ga0272442_10001136_pt1 | contig 41035 bp, 29 predicted proteins | sample SSMForm2O_FD_200262 | JGI IMG/M metagenome (GOLD analysis project Ga0272442, IMG submission 200262) | Marine sediment archaeal communities from Little Sippewissett salt marsh, Falmouth, MA, United States - SSM-Form-2O | ecosystem: Environmental > Aquatic > Marine > Wetlands > Sediment ...
CATCCGGCACTATGAATCCGAGCCGGAGCAGGATTTTCTGAATAGTTTGAGAAAAACCATGGAACAGAAATTCCCGGAAACGCCTTTCCGGGAAGGGTTGGAACGCATTCACCTTAGCTGCCTCAGGTCCCTTACCCGCCTTTTCAGGGAATCATCGAAGGGATATGAAGCAAGAAAGGGATTCGGGTCGTCCCTCGATTTCGACGATATCCTGATCCGGGGCGTCGAGCTGGTGGAGCAAAACGAGGAAGTCCGAAATATACTCAGGCGCCGTTTCCGCCACATCCTGGTGGATGAATTCCAGGATACCGACGCCTTTCAATGGAAGATTTTCACCCTTTTAACGGAAGGGCGCGAGGCAGGATCCCTGTTTCTCGTGGGAGATCCCAAACAGTCCATATACGGTTTCAGAAGGGCGGATGTCCGCCTCTTTTATATGGCCGGGGATCAGCTGGAAAAAGCCAACCGGGAGAGAAAAACAGAGGCCGTCCCCCTCCCGGGTGAAATGCCCGATCCAACGAAAGCGAGCCGGGAACGCCTGGGGCGGTTGACCCTGAAGGAAAACTATCGATCCCTCCCGTCCATTGTGGATTTTGTGAATTATTTCTTTTCCCGTCTCATGCCTCCCGAATCCCGGGGATACGAAGTGGCATATGAATCCCTCGTGGCCCAAAAAGGGGAACAGGCCGGTGGGGTGGAAATCATGATCGCGGATCCGGAACAAATCTCCGAACGCAATGGCCCCTCCCCTTCCGGAATCGACCGTCAGGAGCTGGAGGCGGAATTCATCGCGGGAAGGATCGGGCAGCTGATTGCCCCGGAAGGCGATCTCACGTTCCTCCCCGGTCAAATCGCCATCCTGATCCGTTCCAGGGGGTATCTGAAAACCTATGAAGCGGCCCTGGAAAGAAACAAGATTCCATATCTCACAGTAAGCGGCGTTGGTTTTTACGAGAGGCAGGAGATCTTCGACCTGGCCAACTTCCTGAAATTCCTGGTATCCCCTGAGGACGATCCCGCCCTTCTGGGCCTTTTGCGATCACCCTTTTTCAGGCTCTCGGAGGAACTCATCTTCAAAGTTTCCCAAACCGGCAGGGAGAGCCTCTGGGATCGCCTGAAAAAATCCCTCTCCAGCGATGCCTTTCCGGAGGAGGACCGCAAGACCATTGCCCGGGTGATCGAGCTGTTGTCGCATTTCCGCTTCGAGTCCCAGAGGAAACCGCTTTCCATCCTGATGAAGGATTTCCTCATCCGGACCGGGGGATGGGTGTCCCTTTCAGCGGGACGGCAGCGGGAAAACGTGGAAAAACTGCTCGAACGCGCCAGGCGGTTCGACGCCTCCGGGTTCCGTTCCCTTTTCGATTTCACGGAAGAACTGCTCATCCTCATCGATCAAGCCGAACGCGAGGGCGAGGCTCCCCTGCCCCTTTCCCAGGTCGATTCCGTCCTGATCATGACCATACACAAAGCCAAGGGACTGGAATTCCCCGTGGTGTTTCTCCCCGGCATCACATCCAATATCTTTTCGAACCGGGGCCATGCCTTCCTGTTCGATGAGGAACTGGGTATGGCGCTCCGGGTCGCGGATCCGGAGGCCTCGTTCGAACCATGTGAACCGGCCCTTTATACCGCTCTCAAGGAAAGGGAGAGAGAAAAGCAGCTGGCAGAGGATAAAAGGCTCTTTTATGTGGGGGTCACACGAGCCGAAAATCTCCTGGTTCTCTCCGGGGCGATGATGTCAAGGGAGCCGGCGCATTCCAGGTTCCAATGGCTGAAACAGGTGTTTCCCCTGGAGGAGGCCATGTCGAAAGGGGCTCCGTTGACATACGAGGTGCAAGGGAGAAAAAGGGAGATCCCGGTCCGAACCTCCCTTCCCCCCCGGATGCCCGGGGAATTGGGATCTCCACCCGAAACCTCATCGGAAGGGATCGTATGGGAATCTTCCTCGCGTTACCTGGAGCCTCTTCCCGGGAGTTCCGTCTGGAAAACGTTTTCCGTGGCCCGCCTGAACGAATTCCACCTTTGCCCGATACGGTATTATTACACCCATACCCTCGGGTGGAGTGAAGAGATCCTGGATAAGCTCACCGGTGGACAGCCGCCCATGGGAAAATATCTCGTCAGGGGAACCATCCTCCATCGCTTCCTCCAGGATTATGTTTCCGGAAAGGAGTTCGATGCAAAATTCCTGGCCGAATCTCTCCTCAAGGGGGAAACGGAACTTCCGGAAGAAGAGAAAACAGATTTGAACGACGATATCTTGCAAACTTGGTCCGATCTGGCGGAGAGGAAATCGCTCCATAAACTCCGAACCACAGAGGAAAAAAAGACGGAACTCCCCTTCCGGTTGAACTTCGAGACCACCATTGTACACGGTCGGGTGGATCTTTGTTTTTTCGAAAACGGGATATGGATGGTTCTGGATTACAAGGCGGGACGTCCCCGCCCGGGTGAGGTAAAGGCCAGGGCCGGAAAATATGAAATCCAGATGGATGCCTATGCCCTGTTTCTTTCCCTGTTTGCCCCGAACCAGGCCTCCTGGCCGGTGCTCCTCTTCTTTTTCGAGTCGGACCTGGTTCATAAAAAGGAATACAACAGGGACGAGATCGATCGATCCCGGGAAAGGATCGGAAAACTGCTGGACCGCGCCAGGGCCTTCCAGGAACGATACTCATCCCCGGAAAGCCGGTACGACGCCCCGACAATCGAATCCATGTTGAACCGGTTTTGCCCCGATTGCCCCCGAAACAAGGGGGAGGGCTGCCCTTTTCACCTCTCGATCAAGGCCCTGCTTCCAACATGAAATTTGGTTGAACCACGTCAATTCTTCCTGCTATGCATTCCTTGATAGTAAGGACAAGCGACATGAAACTGCTGAGACAAATTCTGCCGGCATTCCTGGTTCTCATCTCGATTTCCAGTTTTGCGGATACGTATTACGTCGCCCCCGGCGGCAGCGATTCCAATCCCGGGGACGGGGCCCACCCCTGGCGAACCATCCGGCACGCCATGAGCATGATCACTCCGGAAAAGCCGCTTCGTCACGAGCTCAGGATCGCCGAGGGGTATTACGAGGAGGATTTCGAATTCAAGGACTACGTCAATGTTTACGGCGGCTTTCACGCCGGAGACTGGGCTCATAACATCGAGTGGTTTCCGAGCTTTATCAAAAGGGCGGATGGAACCCCCTTTACGGTTCCGAATAATGTCATCCTGGACGGGCTGGTGTTTTACAGCGGCCTCAAATGCCTCAGTTCCTCTCCCAATATCGCCCATTGCCGTATCCTCATGTCCAAAACCCACGGCATCGATTGCTTTTACAGCTCTCCCTATATCCTCGATTGCAACATCAAACAGTGCCTGGAAGATGGAATTCACCTTGAAATGAATTCCTCTCCCACGATCGAAAACACGGTATCCGCCATGAATGGAGGCGACGGGATATCGGCCGGCGCCAAGTGCAATCCCACCATGAATCACGTCACCGTGGCCCACAATTTCTTTGCGGGAATCCGTGCGGAGGAAGGAGCCGATCCCTATATCGACAATTCCATCATCTGGGAGAACGGGGACGATCTGGTGAATTGTCACGTCTGGCATTCCTGTGTGAGCGACGGGGACGACAATCCCGGGAATACAACGGAAGACCCGCTCTTTTTCGGGTGGAGCGGTTTCAACGAGTACCAACCCCTTTATGTATCCCCCTATGGTTCCGATACGGGAAACGGTTCCGCCCAATCGCCGATGAAATACTTTCACCAGGCCTTTGCCACCTATCGATACTGGCTTTCGATCTCATCGCCACATATCGATGAGGGGTCGGATCAAAAGGACCTCGGGGCCTTTCCAGAGCCGTCGGAATACCTCCCCTGGTTCGGAAACACGGCCCAGATCCTCGCCTCACCCGGCTCCTATCAGGAATCGGGCATCATTGTCACCGTCCCGGTTACCATCACGGGATACGTGGGATACACGGCAAGCATTGATCTTCAGGGCGGCACCGGATTCATATGGAAAGGCAAAGGGGGCATATCTTATCTGGAGCTCAAAAACGGCAATTACGCGATCCACCAGCTCGACGGCGATTTGAGGGTTAAGGGTTGTACCATCAGCGGCTTTTCACAACACGGCATCCTGGTGGAAAGGGGTACTTTTTCCCTGGAAGGCGCCAGTATCAGGAATTGCGCCCTGGACGGCCTTCACCTTCAAAACGTTTCCCCGGAAATTCGGGACTGTCTTTTCGAGGAGAACGGGCAAAACGGGATTTACTGCGATGTCAAATCCTCGCCCCGGATCAGCGGCTCCGAGTTTATCCGAAATCCGGTGGGACTCTCCTTCACGGACAGCACAAGCCCTTCCATCCGTGATTGTGCCTTCTTGGGCAACTATGCGTACGGCATCTTTTGCTCTGTGGAAACCGACGCCTTCATCCACATGAGCAGGTTCCACGACAATTACATCGGGATCCAACTCAATAACTGGTCCTCGGCGAAGATAACCAGCTGCCTCTTTTACGATAACCGGTCCGATGCGATCAAACTGGGGAACTCAACGAGCGCCTTTGCGGCAAATAACACGATCTGCCGAAACAACATCGGGGTGGGTGTTTACGATCAGGCAACCGCGGACATCCTGAATTGCATCATCCGGGAGAACACCCAGTCCGATCTGAAAAATTGCACAGCCGGATATTCCAACGTCTCCGGCGGGGCTCCCGGAAAGGGGAACTTCGACCTGGATCCCCTGTTCCAGGATCCGGCCGCCTCCGATTTTCACCTGAAGCCCGGTTCTCCCTGCATCGACGCGGGTTTTCACAGGGATATATCCTTCCGGGATATTGACGGGGATCCCCGCCCCATGGGTCTTTCGGTGGATGTCGGTGCGGATGAAGCGCCCGACTGGTGGGGGTTTTCGTTTGAGAGGGATGCCCAGGACTGGCGCACGATTTCCGTGCCCAATTATTTCACCCCCCCACTGTTCGAGGCCCGGGAAGGTTGCCTGACCCTGACCAGCCATGACGAACGGACGTTCGGTTTCTGGGATTCCCCCCCCGGCGCCCTTCCCATCGAGGAGGAATTCCTTTATCGCCTTCGCGTTCGGGTCCGGGGAACCGTTCCGGACACCTCCCGCTCCCCCGGCCTCCGTGTCCGGCTCAGTACCCGGGATTCGCAGTGGATCCAGGAGATGGACGTCTTCAGCATGGGGCAGGGTCCGGCCTCCCCTCCCCTTTCCGGGAGGGATTACGATCTTTATTTCATTCCCCCGAAACGGACACCAGCCATCCCATTGGAAAAAAACGACCTGACCATCTCCTGCGACATTGTCAGCCTGGACGATCGGGACGAGACATCCGCAACGCTCTTTATCGAGAACATCCTGATCGAACGGATGAATAGAAATCTCCTGCCGGGGGCAAAACGGGACACACTCTACGAGTTCAGATCCGGGCCCGAGGGATGGAATACCGGTGATGCGACTCCTTATTATACACCGCCCTATTTCGACTCGAAGAACAGCGTCCTCACCATGGAATCCAAAAACAACTGGAACTGCTACGGTTTCTGGGAAACCCTGGTATCGAACCTGGAACTTACGAAGGATCGGTTTTACCGGGTGGATTTCACCATTCGCACCGATGCACCGCCAGAGTTGGTGCCATCGGTCCGGTTTCGCATTTTCAGCGAGGATCACGCCGTGACCCAGCTGTGGATGTTCAACAGTACCTCGGATGCCTCCGTAACACTCACCCGGAACGACAAAGTATACAGCTTCTACTTCGTCCCCATGGAGGAATATACGGTGGGCGATCTCCGCGGACTGAGACTGGCGTGCGACCTGGTGAATTTCAACGACAAAGACGCCCCCAAGGCGATTATCGGCATTGAACGCGTGGAGATATACTCCAGCGCCATACCCTCTTTTCCATGATCGTGAAGATGTTATTCGGAAAGAAAAAAAAACGCCCCGAAAAGGCGGGGCATCTCGATCGAAAATCCCTCGGGAAGATGGGGGAAGACATTGCCTGCCGGTACCTCAGGAGAAACAATTACGCCATACTCGAAAGAAACTACCGCTGCCGCATGGGGGAAGTGGACATTATCGCCCAGAAGGGGGACAAGGTCGTTTTCGTCGAGGTGAAATCCCAGTATGAACACGTGAACATACCCATTTTGAAAAAGGTGGGGCCACACAAACAGAAAAAACTGGCGGCTCTCGCAAACTACTATCGCCGGATCCGTCTTCCGGAAGATACACCCTGTCGCATCGACGTCATCACCGTGATCATCGATGCGGGAAACCACGTGCGTTCCATCGATCATTACGAAAACGCCGTTTGACCGGGGGGATCATTTCATGAAGGAACGGAAGTGAAAAACGGACCGGAAATAACCGATCATTCCATGGAACCAGCCCCTTGAACGGATCGCGGTCGAGAGGGCGGCCCGATGCTGGCGGGTTCGCATGTAATTACGGAATATCCGTTCCTGAAGGGCGCTCCGGTAAGAGGCGGATTCGTTTCCCGGGGAAAGGGATTCGAGTTTTCGCGTGGCCAGCTCGTTGATATCCTTGAGCGGGGAATGGGTCTTCTCCAGGGCGTCCAGAAATCGGAAGAACGCGGGTTGGAGCGAGAGATCCTCCTCCCCGTAGGAAAAGAACTCCGAATATTCCCTCACCGCCTCGTCATATCTTTCCAGGAAGTAATAGGCGTCACCCAGTGCGGGCGCGAGGATCGAGGGGGGGTCGAGGGGTGTTTTCAACTCCCTGAGATAGATCAGGGCCTCCCTGAAATAGGAGACGTCCCGTGTCATTTCCCCGAGATCCAGGCAGGCATAGGAGGCCCGCTCCAGGGCCCAGGGCGTTCGTGTGAGGGAAAGGGCGACCCGCCAGTTTTTGAGGGCCTCTTTGAGGCATTCCATGGTGCGGTCCCCTTCGGAGATATAAGCAACCGCCTCGTGAAGAGCCGATCGTTCCAGGGGATTATATAAATCCGGCCTGGTTTCCAAGCTGTGCATCAACCTGCCGAGATGTTTCCTGATCCTCTCGAGCATGGATTCATCTTCCTCTTTGATTGCAAGAAAGGCGAGCCCGATAATGGCGTCAAAGGTTCCGGTGGTGGAATCGAAGGGTCGAGCGGAGAGATAGAGGTATCGGGCCGTTTCATAATCACCCAGCCGCTCGAAGGCCTCCCCCAAAAGACAGGGGAAATGATCCGGCAGGGAGCTGTTGAACTTACCTTTTTTAATCCTTTTTTTCGTTTCCCGGGTTCCGAGAAGAGAGGCCAGGAGATCGTAGACGTCGATTTCGAGATTCTCCTCGAACTCCCCCGATTCAAGGGCCTGCAGGCATTCCTCGAGGGCCCCCTCCCGATCTCCCAGTTTACTCAGGACAACGGCCCTGTAAAACCGCGCCTCCATATAATCCGGCTGTGTATCGAGGACTCTCTCCAGAAGGGAAAGGGACTGTTCAAAATTCCTCATCTTCAACTCGAGAACGGCCATGTGATAGAGGGCTGGAATGTCGAATTCATCCCGATCCAGGGCCATCCGGTAAAGCTGGGAGGCATGATCGAAACTATTTTCCCTTTCCTCGAGTTGACCCCGGAAAACAAGGAGCCGGGTGGGTTCCTCGGTGAGGGCCTCGAGGGAGGGCAGAAAATGCCTGGCGCGATCCAGCCGATCCGTTTTTTCCGCAAAATCAAGGTAGAGGGAATAACAATAGTCGCTCTCGGGTTCATTGCGAAGCATGCTTTCCAGTCGCTCGAGGGAGGAGTCCGTGTTCCCCTCTTCCAGCTGGATATACGCGAGCCCTTCCAGTGCCTCGCCATTTGGGGGATCCTTCTCCAGTACTTTCGAGTAGTATTCACCGGATTTTGGGAGGTCCCCTCTCTTATGATAAATATGGGCGATGCGAAGCAGGGGGGAAACGGAATCGCCGGACTGTTTCAGTGCCTCGGTATAAAGACACAGGGCCCGGTCATACTGGTCCGTGATTTCATAGAGGTATCCCGCCCTGGTATACCGGGTTGCGTCCCTGGAAAGGGAAAGGAGGAAGTTCACCCCCTCCTGGACGGCGTTAAGGGGAGGACACAACCTGTAAAAAAACACCAGTGTTTCGAAGTCGATCTCACCGGAACTCATGACTCTTTTCACGAGATCAAACGCCACCTGGAGTTTGTTTTTCAAGGCATACCATTGAGCAAGACCCTTCAGTGCCGGAACGTTGTCCGGATCGTTTTTCAGGATCTTTTCAAAGTTTCGAAAGGCTTCCTCGACACTGCCCACGCCGGTCTGTAGAAGGGCCAGTCTCGCCCTGAGGATATTATTGCCGGGCTGTTTTTCGAGGAGAAGACGATAACCGTTTTCCGCCTCATCGAATTGCCCCATCCGCTCCAGGATTTCGAGACGCACAAGTTTCAGAGAGAGTGAATGGGGATGTCTCTTCAGGGAGTCTTCCGCCAGGTCAATGGCCTCGTCCGGGGAGTCCTGCCGGATCAGAAGCCTGATCATGAGTTGAACCGCCCATTCCTCCTCCGGATTCTGTTCCATAGCCTGTTGACAGGTCATTTCAGCGGAACGGAATCGCCGGGTGACGATGAAAAGATCCACAAGGCTCTCCCAGGTGGAAGGATCGTGAGGATCCTCGTTGAGGGAACGCCTGAAGTATTCCTCAGCCAGCTGGACTTCATTTTTGATCCTGTACAATTCCCCGATTTCCCTGAGAAGAACGGGATGATTGGAGGCGATTTCCCGGGCGATGCTGAAGAACCTGGAGGCTTCCCTGTAATCGGCCTTGAGTCTGAAACATACCCCTCTTTGCATAACAAGATCGAGATCGTGCGGATCCTGCTCGAGTCCGCGGGCATTGTAACGAAGAGCAAGGCTGATCCATCCAAGGTGGAGAGCAGCCTGGGCCGCCAGAAAAGGGGCGCCCGCTATCTTTCTCGACAGGGCCTTACCGGCCACCTCGAGGCACCCCCTGTAGTCCCCCACGGAAAAATACTCCCATGCCGCGAAACCGAGGTCCGCATCGGTTTCCCCGGTGGCACGGAGCACCAGATTGAGCGTGGGGGAAGGAGAGGATGAGGGCCTGATCCGTTTCCGTAAAAGATGCATCATGTGAAGACGTAACGATTGTCCCGGACCGGGCGGCAGAGAGTCCAACCTTCGCCTGACGAGATTGACTTTACCATGGAGAAGATCCGCCTCGGCTTCTTCGAGAATTCGAAATCTTTCATTCTCCTCTTTGGGAATCAGGGCCAGAACCTGTTCCCTGATGCCGGCCGGATAAGTGACCAGGGACCACCCATCCGTCGAACGGGTGCGGCGATCGAGTTCCTCCGTGGATATGTCCCCCTTTTCTATACCGATGATCTTGAACAGCTCGCGAAGAAAGTTGTAGGAATAGATAATCCCGAAACGACGGCCCCGGAAATCGGAAATGATGACAATGACGGGAACTCCCATTTCCAGAAGAGATATGAACCGATCCGTTCTTCCCTGAAAACTGAGCGTTTCCAATCCATTCGCTTCCAATTCCCGTCGAAGATCGAGCAGCGACCATTCCCGGATGGAAGGATGTTCCGGTACAGGTATTTTGAAATAATCGAGGATCAGGCGGCAGGGATCCACCTCCATATCCTGTAAAGGCACTTCCAGCGGAAGTTCAATGCTCGTGCGTTCCGGAATCCCCGAGAGCTGGATGCGCAGGCAGGTCTTGACCATATCCTCCGTTTCGGCTTTGCGGAACCACGGAATCGCCTTGTCCCACTTCTCCTCCTGGAAAAGCGAAAATCCCAGTCCCCACGCAATGGAGGAGAAATAATCGTTATCCGGGGCGAGCTGGAGGGCATGTTGAAACGCCTCCCCGGCCTCCTCGTTCAGGCCCTCCTGGAGATACTGATACCCCAGATGATACGGGGGAAAGAAGTCCTCGGGACGCATCTCGCGGGCGCGGTGATAATTCCTGATCGATTCCCGAGTTTTTCCCTGGCGGGCCTGAATGCCGGCGATATAAAAAAGGGAGTCAAACGACCGGGGATGATCGACCAGATAATCGCTCAGAACCGATTCCGCCCCCGGCCAATCCCCCGCCAGATCATCGAGGACGGCCTGGGTGACAACGAGGAATTCGGATGTCCCGGACGTCGCGTATTCAGTGGCCCGGGCCAAGCTCGCTCCGGCGGTATCGAACGCCCCCATCAAACCCAGAATCCGGGCCTGACAACCGTGAAGCCGGGCCATGTTCGTTTCCATGGACAGTCCCCTCTCCCGGAGGGCATCCAGGGCACTCAGGGCCTTGACGACGTTTTTCAGCTCCAGGCAGGAGAGCGCGTATTCGAGAAGGAGGGTTTCCGTGGAATTTTGCCTGACGGCATGGGAGAGGAACCGGTGGGCTGTTTTTCCGTAACCGAGACGTCTCAGGGCGGTAATCAGGATGAAAAGAACTTCCTCATAGGCGCGGGAACTCTGGAGAGAGGGGAAAATCGTCCGGCGCTGCCTCTGAAACGTCCGATATAGCGCGGTATATTTCCCCTCCACGGAAAGACGCCTTAACCTCGCCAAAGACAGTTTACTCATTTAACGATTTCTTCTTCATGATCGCTGCTATGCGTATCTCACACGGACCTCGAAAAGCAAGCTAAGAGTTGGAGGAAAAGAGATTTCCCAAAAGACAGCAACGGCAAATGAACACTTTCGGAAAGGGTCTGACCCGAATGACCCTGACTTAAGGAAATAAAATCATGTTCTCAGAGGAGATATATTTCCTTAATCGTACTCGTACTCGTACTCGTACTCGTGCTCGAAGTTTCCGATAAAAAGTCGAGTTCACGCGCTTCTCTCCTTGATACAAGATCCTAGCTGCATTTAAGCTTATGAACGATTACGATTACGAGCACGAGCACGAAGATAAAGAGTGGGGAAATTGGTCTTTTCGAGCCTTAAGTCAGTGCCATTCGGGTCTTACCCCATTCATTCCGTCAGGAGATGCGAAGTCCGGCATTCGCGTTGAGGGTGAGGGGTGCGATGCGGCCGTCACGGTAAAGAGACGGCGCCAGTCCCGCGATCATGGCGGCATTGTCGGTACAAAGCAAAGGGGGAGGAATGTGGATGTCGATCCCTTTCAGGCGTCGGGCGGCTTCGGATCGAAGGCCGCTGTTACAGGCCACTCCCCCGACAATGGCCAGCCTCCGGGCTCCTGTTTCTCTGATGGCCCTGTCGGTTTTGGAGAGCAGGGTGTCGATAACCGCCGCCTGGAAGGAGGCCGCAATATCCCTGATGACACCCTCCCCCGGATCCCCCTTCTCCCTCCTCCAATTCTGGACAAACCTGACCACGGCGGTTTTCAATCCACTGAAGGAAAGGTGACAGTTTCCTGATTTCAATCCGGGACGGGGGAAGGAAACGAACTCCGGATCGCCGTCACGACTCAACCGATCGATCACCGGACCTCCCGGATAGCCCAGCCCGAGGAGCTTGGCAACTTTGTCAAAGGCCTCGCCCGCCGCATCGTCAAGAGTCCTGCCGATGGTCTCATAATGGAGCGGTTCCTTCACGTAAATCAGGCTGCTGTGGCCGCCTGACACAACCAATCCCAGGAAGGGATAATCGAACTCCCCCTCCGGTTTCTTTTCCCCGGCATTCCTGAGAAACGGGGTGTAAAGATGTCCTGCGATATGATGAACGGGAACCAGGGGGATTTTTCTGACGTAGGAGATCGCCTTGGCCAGTTCCACCCCCACAAGGAGGGAACCGACCAGTCCGGGTCCGCCGGTCACCGCCATGAGATCGATATCATCAAGGGAAACGCCCGCTTCCTCGAGGGCCCGGTCCATAATGGGAATGACGTTGCGGATATGAAGGCGGGAGGCCAGTTCCGGGACGACTCCCCCGTAAGGTGCGTGGGATCTCACCTGGGAGGCGATGGAGTTGGACAGGATCCATTTCCCATTTCGAACCACGGAGCAGGAGGTTTCATCGCAGGAGGTTTCGATTCCCAGTGTGAGAAGGTCTCCGGATGAAAGTTTATCTTGATCAGTCATGCGATTTTCCGCCATATATTCTGGCTGTCTGCATCAAACAACAAAGACTAATCAAACATCCGACGGATGAAGAAGTCCACCCTTTTTGCGAAAAATAACAAGGTTCCGGGAGGAAGAAATGGGATACACGTTTTCGGAAAAGATCCTCGCCGCCAAATGCGGTCGGGACGCATTGCGGGCTGGAGAAATCGTGATGGTCGAGCCGGACATTGTGATGTCTCACGACAATGCGGCCGCCATTTCCGCCACCTTTCAGAAAATCGGAAAGGACAGGGTGTGGAATCCCGACCGGATTGTGATCATCCTGGACCACGTGGTGCCCGCCGCATCGGAAAAGCACGCCCGGAATCATCAAACCATCCGGCGGTTCGTGAGCGCCCAGGGCATCGGGCATTTTTACGAGATCGACTCGGGCATTTGTCACCAGGTACTCCCGGAAAAGGGACACGCTGTTCCCGGACGCCTGATCCTCGGATCCGATTCCCACACCACCACGTACGGGGCGTTCGGTTGCCTGTCCGCCGGGATCGGCCGCACCGAGGTGGCCGCGGTCTGGGCCACAGGAAAACTCTGGATGCGGTGCCCCGATACCTTCCGGATCATCATCAAAGGCAATCTCCCCCCGGGGGTATTCGCCAAGGATATCATCCTTCATATCATCGGTGAAATCAAGGCGGATGGAGCAAACTACCGCGCCGTGGAATATACCGGTCCCGTGGTTGACGCGATGTCTGTGGATGACCGCATGGTTCTTTGCAACATGTCGATCGAGATGGGTGCGAAAAACGGCGTCTGCATGGTTGACGATACAACCCGGGCATGGCTGAAAAAGCGAAAGATCGAATCCTGTGAAGAGGTGTATCCCGACCCGGACGCGGTGTATGAAAAGACATTCGAATTCGACGTATCGGATCTGGAGCCTCAACTCTCCTGTCCCCATACGGTGGATAACGTAGCCAGGGTTAGTGAAAAAGAGGGCACACGTGTGGATCAGTGCCTTCTGGGAACGTGTACGAACGGGCGTGTTTCGGATCTGGCGGTTGCGGCGGGCATCCTGAAAGGCAGGCGCGTTCATCCGAAGGTCCGCCTCCTGGTACTTCCCGCCTCCCGGGAGATCTATCTCGGGGCGCTCAGGGAGGGGATCCTGGAGACCCTGTCCGAGTCGGGAGCCGTGATATGCAATCCCGGGTGCGGTCCCTGCCTGGGAGCCCACCAGGGGGTTCTCGCCCCTGGCGAGGTTTGCGTTTCAACGGCCAACCGGAACTTCAAGGGCCGTATGGGTTGCCCGGAGGCCGAGGTCTATCTCGCCTCACCCGCCACTGTTGCGGCATCCTCCCTGGAGGGCGTCATAACGGACCCCAGAAAGTACCTTGAGAGGAGTTGAAAAATGGAAAAGGAAATCACGGGAAAGGTCTGGAAATTCGGGGACGACATCAATACGGACGTCATTTTTCCCGGGAAATACACCTATACCCTGTCGGATCCGGCGGAGATGGCGAGACACGCCATGGAGGATGCGGATCCCGGGTTTGCGGAAAAGATCTCCCCAAACGATATTATCGTGGCGGGGAAGAATTTCGGTTGCGGATCCTCGCGGGAACAGGCGGCCCTCTGCCTCAAGGCCGCAGGTGTGGGGGCTGTGGTGGCCGCAAGCTTCTCGAGAATCTACTTTCGAAATGCCATCAACCTGGGGCTTCCGATCGTGATCTGCCCGGAGGCTGCGGATCTCGCCACCCAGGGGGATGAAATGACCATTTATTTCGAAAAGGGCGAAATTCATGTTCGAGGCCGCGTTTTTTCGTTCCCCCCCCTCTCCCCTGAAGTGGCTGAGATTCTTTCCTCGGGCGGTCTGATCCCCTATGTACGAAAAAAACTCGGGATTGAAAAGGAGCCCGTTTGAACCGGTAAGGGGGATCCTGCCCCGGAATCTCCGGAAGGCATTGATTTCCCTTGAAATAAGATTCTGCGAACCGATAGTTGTTACCAGAAGCAATAATAAAGAACCCGGTTTTGGGAAAATTCCGGAAAGGAGAAGGAGCCTTGGCAAAAAACAATGGGGACAAGGATAAAGTGAAGGAACAGAAGACAAAAGCCCTCGATCTGGCCCTGAGCCAGATCGAGCATGCATACGGCAAGGGAAGCATCATGCGCTTCGGAGAAAAGGTGACTGATGGGCACGTGGCCGTGATTCCAACGGGCGCGCTGTCTCTGGATTTCGCACTTGGGGTCTGGGGGTATCCCCATGGACGGGTGGTGGAGATCTTCGGTCCCGAGGCCTCCGGAAAAACCACACTCGCCCTCCAGGCCGTGGCCAATGCCCAGGCAGCGGGCGGCGTTGCCGCATATATCGACGCCGAACATGCCATGGATCCCAATTATTGCAAAAGCATCGGAGTCAATCTGGATGAACTGCTGATCTCTCAACCGGACACCGGTGAACAGGCCCTGGATATCACGGAAACACTGGTTCGCTCCAACGCGGTGGATATTGTGGTGATCGACTCGGTGGCGGCCCTTGTTCCAAAGGCGGAGCTGGAAGGGGAAATGGGAGATACTCACGTGGGTCTCCAGGCCCGGCTGATGTCCCAGGCACTGCGAAAACTCACCGCGTCCATCAGTCGCTCGAGAACCTGCGTGATCTTCATCAACCAGGTGCGTGAGAAGATCGGGGTGATGTTCGGGCCGACGGAAACCACACCCGGGGGTCGCGCTCTGAAATTCTATTGCACCGTGAGAATCGAGGTCCGACGCATCAGCACGGTCAAGGAGCAGGGTCTGAGCATTGGGAATCACGTGAGGGCGCGGGTGGTAAAAAACAAAATGGCCCCCCCCTTCCGGGATGCGAAGTTCGATATCATCTTCGGCAAAGGCATCAGCCGGGAAGGGGACCTCATCGATCTGGGCATCCAGTATAATGTCATCGATAAGAGCGGTTCCTGGTTCTCTTACGAAGGCGAACGCCTGGGACAGGGACGGGAAAACGCACGGAAACTCCTCCAGGAAAATCCCGAACTGGCCGACAAGATAGAAAAACAGATCAAGGAAGCCCTGTTGGAGAATATGAATCAGGCCACAAAGTGATAAACCCAGCGTGCCGCTTCTCTTCCTGTTACCAGCCGAAAACAACCACGGGAAATGGAAAATCAAAAAAACAAATCGCCTCGTTGCAGCGTGGTGATCCCCGTCAAAAACGGGGGACCGCGGCTGGCAAAGGTCCTGGATTCCATCCTGGCTCAAAACCCACCAGGAAAACCCGAACGGATCGTGGCCGTCGATTCCGGCTCCACGGATGGTTCCCTCGAGATCCTGAAAGAAAAAGGCGTTGAGATCATCACGATTCCTTCCTCTGAGTTCCGCCACGGCGATACGAGAAATCTTGGATCAAGCGGCACCTCCTCGGAGGTTATCATATTCAACAACCAGGATGCCATTCCCGCGGATTCGAACTGTTACCGCCAATTGATGGAGGATCTCTTCTCCGATCCCAGCTGCGCGGGCGTTTGCGCCCTTCTGATACCCCACACCGGCTGCGACCCCCTGGCCAAAAGAGATGTTCTCGGAGAATCCGGCATAATGACAGGATGGCGATACACGGGCATACCGGATGAAAAGAAGCGGTCCCGGATGAAACACTTTCACACCATATGCTGCGCCGTAAGGACGGATCTGTTTCGAGAGATCCCCTTCCGAAGCGTGGTGTTCGGGGAAGATTATCTCTGGAACAGGGATGTGAATCAGGCCGGATATCACACCGGGATCTCCGGGGCCGTGGCCAGACACTCCCACAACACCTTCCCCCATCCATTCCGGTTTCTCAAGATCCATGCGGATTCGAGTTATTTCCGTGAAAAGTACGAACCGATTTGCCTCTTCAAAAGGATCCGTTGGCTGGTGGGGGGAATCTTTCTGGACTGGATTTTTATCGGGAGGCAGAAGGCGCTCGGGATTGACCGGAAGGCGGGCTGGATGGCTGCGAGTCCACTGATTCGGACCATGCAGTTCACTGGCGGCCTCCTGGGACGATATCACGACCATCTGCCGTCATGGCTCCTGAAAAGGGTCTTTTTCTATTACCCGGAAAAGGGTCAGAGCGATTGAAATACGACACTTCCATCAAGGGACTCCTGGGACAGGTGGTGCATTTTTCCTCCACCATGATGATCGCCACAATGATCGGCATGATGCAGGGAATCCTGGTTCTGAAGCTGGTGCCGCCCTCGATATACGGCATCTGGGCGAGTCTGACGTTGATTCTGGAATATGGCATCTATTTTCATCTGGGGTTGATCAACGGGATGGAACGGGCGATTCCGTTTTTCCGGGGAAAAGGCGAGGATAAAAAGGCCGATGCAGTGGCGGGCGCCTCGAAATTCAACCTCATGGTTTTATTTGTCGCCGGAGCCATAATAATCGGATTTCTGGTTCTTCTTCCTGGGCGATCCTGGAGATCGGAAATCCGTGTGGGGATTTTTTTCGTGGGTCTTTCCGCCCTGGTGTTTCTGGGAACCCAGTACTACATGGCCCTTCTCAAGGTGAACCAGCGCTTCAAACAGGTGGGATATATCCAGCTGATCATTCAGATCAGCATGGCGATCTGCCTCATACTCATCTGGAAGCTGGGGTTTTTCGGTCTCTGCATTCGGGCCGTTCTGACCGCCATTATCGGTTTGGGTTTCGCCTCTATTCTGGCCTCCAGCCCTCACAAGGCACGTTTCAACGCCCCCATGACCGCCTACCTGTTCAGGACCGGCCTGCCGATCATGTCCGTGGGGGCCGTGATGATCGTTCTGTTTTCCTTTGACCGCCTGATTATCCTTAGCTTTCTGGGGACTACCCTTGTGGGATACTATGGCATCTGCATGGCGCTTCTCCGAATGATGAACCTGTTTCCCATGGTGGTGGGACAGGTTTTCGCCCCGGTAATGGCACATACTTACGGTGCGACCATGTCTCCCCGCTCCCTGGTGAAACATGCCGTCAGGGCTTCCGCCCTGGCCACGGCCATGAGCGTGGCTGCTTCGGGATGTCTCTATTTCTTCATTCCCTTTTTCGTGAATCGTTTCCTGGAGAATTACAGTTACGGCATCCCTTCGGCCAGAATCGTGCTCCTGACCGGGATCATGATCGCGATTTCTGTCGGCCCCGGTTTCCTGTTGCAGACGATTATGCGCCAGAAGGAATACTTCCTTGTCATCCTTGCCACCGCGGCCGGCATCTGGGCGTTTTCCATCTGGTTCCTCTCCCGGGGGCTCGATCTCACGGGTGTGGCCTGGAGCCTCACAGCCGGATATTTTATCCACGCGGCCGGGCTCTGGATCTATGTGTACGTATTCTGCCGGCGGGAGAAAAAGGGAACTTTCTGTGTAGAAAAAAAAATCGTGGAAGCGGATATTCCCTTCTCTTTTCCAGAACCATGAAACTATCCCGAAAAGAACTTCTTGAGCTGGTGGAACTGGACGCCCTGTGTTTTGAACCGCCCATCAATTACACCTTAGGGGATGTTTACTCTTACACGAAATCTCCCGCCGCGATTCTTTTCAGGAAGTATGAACGAGGGGTTTTGATCGCCTGCTGCATCGGCAATTCCTCGGATGGGAACATCGTCACCCTGGACGTTCATCCGGATTACCGGAGGCGGGGTCTCGGGAGAAAACTCCTTGATCGGATGCTCGAGGAATTCCGCATGAAAAATGTGCCAATGGCAATCAGCCAGGTGGCTATCGATAATATCGGTTCCCTTAAGCTCCACAGGGGGGTGGGATTCCAGATCCGTTCGATCCTGTACGATTATTACCCTGACGGGAGCGCGGCGTATGAGCTCTTCCTGCCGCTTGGAAGGATAAAAAGGGGGGGAAAGAAGAAACCCGGCCTTTCCTGAATATCACCTGGGGTGAGTGTAATCCTGCAACCGGTCATCCCGGTAGAGCGTCATCTTGTCTTTTTCATACATGAAATTAATCGTGCGACGCACCAACCCGACACCGGGGGCGTACCACTGGTTTTCGCGTGAGATCATGCCCTTGCCGAATCCCTTTTCGCGATTGACAAAGATGGTGTTCACCGTGGAACTGGTGGCAAGGGCATCGTATGTTCCGGAAGGGACGGTAATGGTTTCCCAACCGATTATCTCAGTTGCGTAATTGGTGATAACGGAGTCGGATTCCCGATCGAGCAGGGCCCTTCCCCGCCACCTGTCGCCCTTTTTGAGAGGATACTTGAGGCGGGTTAGATCTCCTGTTGTGTAGAAATTCACGTTTTTCAGGTCTTCCGCGGGAGCCACCCCCTTTACCTTCAAGGCATCCGGTCCGATCTGGTAATAACTCACCCCGTAAGGATTGCTGAGGAGGTGAAAAACCTCGCCCTCGCGATTGAAGGTTCCCCGGTACCTGGTTGTGTAATGGGAGATTCCATCACGGGTTTTGGATTCATACCGCCATTGCCATTCCTTACCCATTGGAAAGAGCGTTTCAATCGTAACAGCGGATTGAGTGTCCGGCGGCGTCTCTGTTTGATCGGCCGTTCCCGAAGATATGAAAATTCCCGCCAGTACAATAAAAAAGAACGCTTTATACAATACCATCCTCCAAGCATGAACTGATATAAGTATCATTCGTGTTCCTCGAAACTGTCAATGAATTTAGATCATTTCCCCAATTGTTCGAGATGCTTCCTGGAAAAAGCGTCTTCGGGACGGAGGCCGAGGGCCTTTTTGAAATACCTTTCCGCCGATTCCCTGTCTCCTGTCTGGAGAGTGCAGAAGGCAAGCGCGGACCAGTCTCTGAACTCCCCCGGCTTTCTCTCCAGGGCCTCTTTATAATACTCCGCGCCCATTTCATAACGGCCCGTTCTGAAACAGATGTACCCGAGGAGCAGATAGCCGACCTGGTCATCGGGGTGCTGTTTGATCACCCGTGCGGCCTCTTTCTCGTATTCCGGTATCAGGCGAGCCTCCCGAGCCATGGCGCCGGGATTGTTATCCAGCTCGAACAAGACCGGATTGATATGGCGGAATTCATCCCTGCGTACGATCGATTCGTGCTCCCTGTTCTTCTTGATATAAACAAGGGCCTCATCATCGAAATAAACCAGGGGCCACTCTCCCGTGGTTCGGAGATAAGTGTGGAGATTCACATTTGCCGTCGAGTTTTTCAGGACAAAATAGGTGATGTTATAATCACGGATCAAATCCTCGAGTTTCCGTGGATCCAGAATCATGATCCGGAGAAACAGACTTTCCCCGTATACCAGGGCACGTCCGTCGATACTCACCTTGAGCTCGCGAGAACCCCTCCAGATGATGTAACCGCCAAAATCGTAGGAATTGTACATGTTTCCCGTGATGGCGTTTTCCAGGAGGTAATTTACGGCCCCCTCCGGCTTCCTTGAGCCGATTTGCAGGCCGGGACGCATCAGGCGGCCGGATTTCTCTATCCGGACCCCGGAAACGGCAATCCTCAGAACAAACAAGATCATGAAAAGGGCAAGAACGGCCCCCGGTGCAACCATCAGAAAGCGCCCTCCCCTTTTTGGACGAAGGGATCTGATCCACCCGATCCCCGGGGGATAAACAAGGGGAATGGTGACCAGAAAAAAGATTTCCATATTTCTCAGGGAGAAGAGGGACAGGATCCCGAATCCGATGTAAATCAGGATATCGGACCAGCGGAGATCGCGAAACCTGGCGATGAAAAGAAACAGGCAAAGGAGGTGATAGAACCAGAAAAAAAGGAGATTTTTCAGGTGAAAGGGGGAAAAGGAGAAAGGAGATTTCCACTCCTTGACGATTCGAAATCCCCCACCCACGGAGGCCAGCTCCCCGAATACCCGGTATGTCGAGGGATTCACAAAGCTGCAGAAAACGACCAGGAAAAATACAATCAAATGGGTTTTCAGGCTCCCTGGCGACTCCTCCCCCTTATTCTTCCCTTTCCTCCGGAAAACGCCGATATATCGATCGCCCGCGGCTCCGGCAAGGTAACATCCCGCCACCACGATTCCACATGCAGCGAGGGCGTGCATATTGATCCACACAATCTGGATGAGGGGGATGAGAAAAAGGGAATTTTTATCTCTCTTCCGGGATGTTAAGAAAATGTGATGAAACGATGCGATCATCACGAAGGATAAGAGATGAGGCCTTATAATGATACGTGGCCAGACAGCCATGATAAAAAGAAAGAAGAGAAAAACCAGGAAAAGGATCTCTCCTTCCGTTTGCCTTTCTGTCCGTTTCAAGGAAGAGGCCGCAACAATGAAACCGGCCAAAAGGAGGAGGAGGGGGCGAAAGAGGGCCAGGAGGGCTTCCCCACCCAGGGCGTATATCCCGTAAAACAGGACCTGGGAGAGCCATTCATGCAAAACCCATGGTTTGCCCGGGGCCGTGTGGGAGAAAATATCCTCGCGAGGGAAAATTCTCTCCTGAAGGAGGATCTGTCCCGTTTTGAGGTGCCACCATATATCGTTGTTTTCCTTTTGAACGGCCCCTGCGGCAATGAAAAGCAAAAGGAGGAAAAACAAATTGAGAAGAACAAGGAAATGTATCCCTTTTCCCTTCATGCAAAAAATCAACTCCGAAAGATCTGAAGTAAAAGGATTCTTCTGATTCCTTCATTCATCAGTGGTTTTTTTCAATCCTTTTCAACGGTATGAAAATAATGGCGAAGCTATTCATTCCCCAACCCACCCCGTTTCCGGAGGGCGAGATCCAGCACCATCGGGGAAAAAGGCACCTGGAGGAGGCCCGCGGCATACAGCCGGGCGGCGGTTTCCTCCGCGATGATCCTCGCCGGACGCTTTAACGAACCCCATTCATCGGGTTTGGGGATTGCATGGAAAAAAAGGTGGAACCATTCATGGGCCAGAGCCAGGCCACGGATCGTCCCGATATCCGGTGAAGGACCGGAGGTTTCCTCCGGAAAAGAGGCCAGAAAATCTTCCAGCGCTCCCCTGTTGATATAAATCCTTTTTTCCTCTTCCGAGCTCCATGCAAAGATCCGGGGCGTTCCGTTTCGAAAGCTGGTTTCGGTTATGTAATATCCATGCCTTGCGAGGATCTGTTCCACTTCTCCGGGAGAGAGGGGAGGGATCTGGCCTCCCGGGACATTTTCGAGAGCGGTTTTTGCCAGGCAACGGGCCAGGCGTTTGATCCCTGCCTCGGGCATACCATGGCAGAGAAACCAGAGGGGGTGACCCGAGATGAAAAAAGAGATATCCGAATCGAATGAATCCATTGAGAAAAGAAATAAATGTGAGTATCAATCCGGAGGCAGGCCTCCGGAGCCGCCGGAAACCTGTTGAAGGACGTCCTCATGAACAAATATGGGCACGTGCCTTTTACTGGCCAGAACAATAGCGTCGGAGGGACGGCTGTCCACCTGGGACTCGAGTCCCTGTTTATCCCGAATCACGAGTTTGCCGTGAAAGGTATCGCTTTTCAGTTCATCCACGAGGACCCGGACAAGTTCCAGGCCGGCTGAATCCAGGATATTGAAAATCAGGTCGTGGGTCATGGGACGCGGGGGTTTAAATCCCTTAATGGAGATTTCCATGGCCGAGGCTTCGTAAAAGCCTATAAAAATCGGAAAGGTTCTGGATCCTTCCTTTTCGGACAGGACAATCACCTGGTGCTGGTTGATGGCCTCGGACATCTGGATTTCGGCCAATTCCATTTCAACAAACATAAACGCCTCCCGAAAGAATGAAAGCCAAAGATCAATGGGAAAACATATGCCGCCTCATCTCTTCCTGGTTCTTGGCATTCAGGAGGGCCAGTTCCTTTGTGATCCGGCCCTTTTTATACAGATTGAGAAGGGCCCGGTCCATGGTCTGCATTCCCCATTGCCCGCCGGCCTCGATCATGGCATAGATCTGGTGTGTTTTTCCCTCCCGGATGAGGTTGCGGATGGCCTCTGTGGCAATCATAACCTCCACGCCCAGTTCCCGGCCCCTGCCGTAGGCCGATGGAAGGAGTTTCTGGCAGAATACGCCCTCGGATACACCGGCCATCTGGATACGAATCTGTTCCTGCTGGTGGGGAGGAAACACATCGATGATGCGGTCGATGGTCTGGCAGACGTCCACGGTATGAAGGGTGGAAAACACGAGGTGTCCGGTTTCGGCTGCGGTGATGGCGGCACTGATGGTTTCGAGGTCGCGCATCTCGCCCACCATAATGACGTCCGGATCCTGCCGCAGCACGTATTTCAGGGCGTTGGCAAAGGAATATGTATCCTCGTTCACCTCTCTCTGCTCGATCAGGGCTTTCTTGTGGGAGTGAAGGTATTCGATGGGATCTTCGATGGTGATAATATGGCACTCCCTCTCCCTGTTGATGAGATCCACCATGGCGGCCAGGGTGGTGGATTTTCCGGAACCGGTCGGGCCGGTGATGAGGATCAAACCGGTGGGGCGTCTGGCCATTTTCTCGCACACTGTTTTCGGGAGATGGAGTTCCTCGAAATTCCGGATGATGGAGGGAATGGTCCGGAATGCGGAGGCAACGCTCCCCCGTTGGAAGTGGACATTGACGCGATAGCGGGCCACATTGGAAATGGAGAGGGAAAAATCCAGTTCCTTGTTTTCCTCGAACTTCTGTTTCTGGAGATCGGTCAGGATACTGTAGACAAAGCGATGCGTATCCGCCGCAGAGAGCGGCTGGGCCTCCTCCACATTGAAGAGCAGACCATCGACGCGAAGAACGGGGGGGCGTCCCACCACGATGTGAAGGTCCGACGCATCCCGCTCCACGGCCATTTTCAGTAAATCAGTGATATCAAGCAAGTTCCCACCCTCCTTTTTTCAATACCATACGATTGCGTTTGACGATTACTATAAATCCCATGTTAAAGTCAAACCACATTTTACGAAAAAACAATATAAGGTTTCATGGACACTTCACTTTTCGACTATTGCCTCCCCGAGGAACTGGTGGCCAGGCGCCCGGCCCCCATGCGGACCCATTCCCGGCTCTTTGTCCTGAAGCGGGTTCCGGGTGTGTTTATCCACGAACGATTCTACAATATCAAAAACCACCTTCGAGCCGGAGACCTCCTTGTTCTGAACGACAGCAGGGTCTTTCCCGCACGGTTGATCGGAAGGCGTCTCCCCGGAGGGGGAAAGATCGAAGCCCTGCTCTTGAAAGAAAGGGAGCATCTCATATGGGAAGCCATGGTCCGTCCCGGCAAAAAGATCCGTGTCGGAGATTGCATTGTCTTCCATCCCGGGGAACTCGAAGGCGAAATCCTCGAATACCTCGGAAAGGGGGAACGACTGATCCGGTTCATTTGCCGGGGGGACTGGGACAAGATCCTCAATCGATACGGCCATACCCCCCTTCCTCCATACATCCTGAAGGCAAGGAGGGACAATGCCCATACGGACCTGGGTCATACTCCCCCGGAGGAGCCGGGAGACCGGGAACGTTATCAGACCGTATATGCCAGGGATCGGGGCAGCGTTGCCGCACCCACGGCCGGATTCCACTTCTCGGAAAACCTGATGTTGGAATTGCGGAACATTGGGGTGAATTTTACTTTTCTCACCCTCCATATCGGGCCGGGAACCTTCAAGCCGGTGACCACCGAACGGATCGAGGATCATGAAATACACACGGAATACTACCGCGTCACCCGGGAGAGCGCGGAAGTCGTCAACGAGACCAGGCGCCGTGGGGGACGGATCATACCGGTGGGAACAACCGTGGTCCGCACGCTGGAAACGTGTTCGGATGAGAATGGAATCGTCCATCCCGGGAGCGGGGAAACATCTCTCATGATCATGCCGGGATACCGCTTCAGGTGCGCCGATGCCCTGATCACAAACTTCCACCTTCCCCGTTCCACGCTTCTCTTGCTCGTTAGCGCCTTTGGGGGTGTGGAACTCATCCGAAAGGCTTACGGAGAGGCGATCGCCCAACGATATCGTTTTTACAGCTACGGGGACGCGATGCTGATTTTGTAAGGTGGATTACTCCTGATAATTGATGCTGAAGGGCTTGGGAACGTTTAAACGCTTTTCATAGAAGAGAATGACGATCTGTGTGTTTTTTCCCCGATTGATATTGAAGATCATGTTACCGGAGAGAATGCGCGAAAGATACAGTCCCCTGCCGCTTTCGTCGTACAGCCCCTCCCTGTTATATTGCCGGTGGAGTTTCTGGATGATGTGATCCGGCCCGAGAGCGCCCCTGTTATCGGTAACACTGAAACCGATGGTGGTGGCATCGGAGCCGAATTCGATCCAGACCTCTTCCGATGAATCCAGATCGTCGAATTTCTCCGAGTGATACTTCTGGTTTCCCTCTTCATCGAGAAAGGCATGAAAAATGGCGTTGTTGATAATCTCCTCCATGATGAGGCGGACATCGTAAAGCTCATGAATTTCATATTCGCAGCTGGCGAAGAAGTTTATGATTTCCTCGACGGTTTTGTTTTTTTCCGTGCGGTTATGTATCCGGACACGGCTCCATTCGGCGTCCATGGAGAGGTATCTTGCCAGGCCGAAGGCGTTTGTGGGATCGAGGATATTCTCGATGAACAGCAGAACGTCGCAGGCATTATAAAATGGGAGTTTGGGAAGGACATGGTAACATTGCCAATCGTTGAGACAGGAGAGATAATGTTCGGTATCCAGCCGGGAGATGAGCGCGATCCGGGTTTCCGGACTGCGGGAGCGGATTTCGCCTGGTATGTTCCTGCCGGAATCGCGAAAAATCTCGAAATCCCCGATAACAAGCGAGAAGGGCTCTTTTTCCAACTCTCTCCACGCCTCATCCACTAAAGGGGCCACCGTCACCTCGAACCGGGGATGAAGCAGTCCCCGGAGATGTTCGTTGGACGTTTGATCACGGTCAATGATGAGGAGATTATGGCTCACTTTTTCAACCTGTCCCCCCGTTCAATGTTTCCTTCCCCCTGGCCTTCTCGATGAAAACGGCCGCAAGCACGGATATTTCGTAGAGAAGAATAAGGGGAAGACCGATGGCGAACATGGTAAAAACATCGGGCGGCGTCACCATGGCAGCCAGGACGAAAAGCACGATGATGGCATGCTTTCTGTATTTCCTGAGAAAGGAGGAGCTGACCAGCCTCATCCAGGAGAGGATGACAATCGCAACCGGCAGCTCGAATACGATTCCGGCCGCGAGCATGAGGGTGAGGGCAAAACCCAGGTATCGGTCGATTCCCAGCCGGGGTTCCAGACCCGGAAAGCTGTACCTGGTAAAGAACCCGAGTGCGAATTGCAGGATATAATAGGCAAACAGAACTCCCAGGGGAAAGAGGAAAAGCCCTGCGGCCATCACCGGTTTAACCATCTTCCTCTCGCGCTGATTCAGTCCGGGTCCCACAAAAGACAAAACCTCCCAGAGGATGAAAGGCAGAGCCCCGATAATTCCCAGGATGAAAGAGGCTTTCAGCCATAGCAAAAAGGGATCCAGGGGGCTGAAATAATAAAAATGGGAGCGGTAATCCGGTCCGAAGCGAAAGATTCTGCCGTCCCGGTCGAACTGGAATTCCAATTGAAACCGGGAGAGATCTTCCTCCCCTTTCAGGAGAACGGGATCCTGGAGGGACAACCGTCCCTGGCTGTCCACGTGAATCCTTAGGGGGATTTCTTTCCTGTGGAATTCCGCCCTGGCAAGTGGTTTGACAATGACGGTGAGGGCCTTTCTCGAGAGAAAGAATCCCAGACACGTCCCGATGAGAAGATAAATCAGGCAGCGAAGAATCCGCAGGCGAAACTCGGCAAAATGCTCCCAGAATGTCAGTCCGGAGGTCGCCTCACTCATGAATCCTCATCCCGGTTCGGCAATCAGGATTTTTCCCCTCCCTGCTTTGTTTCCGTCCCCTGCTCTTTATGATTCTCTTTTTCCGTTTCTTCAGGGGATGCTTCCTTCATGGAATCCTTGAATTCTTTCAAACCACGGCCCAGTCCTCGCATCAATTCCGGAATCTTCTTGGGTCCGAAAATCAGAATGGCGACGAGTATGATGGCGATGATTTCCCAGTGTCCCCACATGTTCCTGCCCTTTCCTACCGGTTTCGGTATTCCTGTCCTTTTTCCTTTTGGAACCGATACGACTCGTTTTCCGAACTTGAGGCAAATAACGCCGATTCTTTTAACACCGGCGGCAATCTGCGTCAATGATTATTAAAACGACTCTCCCCCTCCTTTAACTCCTTTCCGGAGAACCACGATCTTACCCTGCGGACATCCATTGCCATAGAAACGTCATAAAACCCGCCAGGAGAAACGGCGCCTCGAGAAAGGCGTCGTACAAGAGGCTCTGGTACAGTACCTGGCGGTTACTCATGGTATAATGAAAAAGGAGAAAGGGAGAAAGCAGGATCAGGAAAAGCGCCAGATCCGGCAGGGCCCCGGAGATCCATCCCACCAGGAGGAGAAGCATGATCATAACCAGCATGAAATGGAGCAGGCGCCCGAAAACACGCGGCTTGAGAAGGGTTGGGATGGTTTCCTTTCCCAGGGCGATATCCCCCTCCAGATCCCGTACGTCCAGCAGGATGGAGCGAACCAGCACGAGAAGCATAACAAAGGGAAAGGTGAAAAGAAAACCGGAAATGCGCCCCTTTTTCCCAACCAGATAGGGAATCACAACGACGACCATGCACCAGGCCAGGGCCATGAAAATATCCTTGGACCCGGGAATATCCATCAGCTTACGGTGACGGAAAAACCTGCTCAGGTTTGGAGGCAACAGGGTCAGGCTGTAAATCAGGCCGGCCACAATGGAAAAAAGAATCAGGGTAAATACCATCTTCCCGAGAAACAGGGCCGTCACAAGGGAAAAAACAATGGAAAAAACCGCCAGAAGAGTAAAGGCGTCCCTGTATCCGGCGAACCTCTTCTGGCTCCCATAAAGCATGTTTTCATCCGCAGGGAGGCTTAATCTCTTGTTTATGAGGTGCATGGACAATACAAACAGAAAGGAAAGAAGGCTGTAGAGAAAATCCGGTTTCTGACCCATGAGACAGGAAGCCGCATACGTCAGAGCGCCCGCTCCCAATCCCAGTATGAGAGAACTGTAGATCAGAAAACGCAAGAATCCCACCACTGACCGGAAAAGGAAGAACTGATTCTTCAACTGGTGATCGGCCAGGGTCTCCACCACGTTTCGAATCACCCAATGAGGAGTCGAGGCTCCGGCCGTGACCCCGACCACAACCCTCGGGCCGATCCGGCTGAGGTCGATCTCTTCAGCGGTCTCCACGTGACAGGTGCGCGTTCCGGTGGACTCGGAAATCTCCACAAGCCTCCTGGTGTTGGCACTGGTTCTTCCACCCACGACCAGAACCATATCAGACCTGGCGGCGATCTCCAGCAGCTCCTGCTGCCGGAGTGATGTGGCGTTACAGATCGTTTTAAAAACCTTCACATCTTCGAATCGCTTTTTTATGATTTCAACCAGTTCCTCGAAATGACCGGCCTCCTGGGTGGTCTGTGAAACAACACAAACCTTTTCCAGATCCGGAAGATTCCGGACATCACCCGGGGTTTCAACAACAAATCCCTTTTCCCCGGCACAACCAAGAAGCCCCTCCACTTCGGCATGGCCGTGATCTCCAATGATCACGCACGAAAATCCCATACCGGCATGGCGTTCCACGATTTTCTGGGTGGCCGTGACATGCGGGCAGGTGGCGTCGCACAGCTCCATCCCGATTTCCTCGAGTTCCCTACGAACCGCCGGGGTAATGCCGTGGGCTCGAATCAAAACCCGGGTTTCCCCGTTCACCTCAGAGGGATGATGTTTAATGGTTATCCCCCTGGATTTCAGGAGATCGATGGCCTGCTGATTATGAATCAGGGGGCCGAGGGTCACAAGGGGTGTGGTTCTCTTCTGGGCCTCATTGAGGGCGATCTTAACCGCCCTTCTCACCCCGAAACAAAACCCCGCGGTACGGGCCAGGATAATCGGCATGCCATTCCTGTCCTTCACTAAAATAACTTAACCGGTGTTCATATCAAAACAGTATCTTCTATTTCCAGAGCAATCGTGATGAGATCAAGGAAAGAATAGGTTTTAATGTCCCAATTCAGTGGGGAGGATTGCGGCGGGAAGCATGGCGGGCCCCCGCAGATTTCCCACCCTCTTATTTTACTGCAGGATCTGCTGGCAGCAGGTCGCCAGTTCCTGGAGCTGGATCACACCGCTTTTGCGAAGACGGATCGATCCCATGTTATCGAAAAAGATCCAGTAGGGTACGCTCGAGACTCCGTATTGCTGGGTAATCTGGGGAAAATGCAGGGCTTCCACTTCAGCGAATATGATCCGCCCGGAATAGGATTGGGTGAAGAAATTCCGGAGAGACTGGGTTTGCTGAAGACAGAGAGGCTCCTTATCCGTATGGAAATAAAGGATAATTGGGATTTCCTGAACCATGCTCTGCTGCCTGGCCTTTTCATAGGGAAGGAAACCGGGAATCGCGGAGGCGGAGGTTTTATCCTGCTGGAGATAACTCAAACGGGATTCTTTGGCAATGCCGCTGTCAACAGGTTGAGCCGTTTTCGGAGGTGAATGAGGTGTTGTTCTCGTACGTTGCCGGGTCAGTGGAAAATAATACACCGTATCATCGAGGACATAGGACGCCTTGCTCCTCCTCCCTCCGGGAAGATAAACCACGCCGTTCCGGTAATCCGTGGCAAGGCCGATATAGAGTTTCGCGGGAATTTTAGTCGAGATCCTGGTCCAGTTGCTCAATCCGCCGTCCATCATCATACAATACCAGACATCGTCGCTTACCACGGAACCGGCATATCGTGGACAAAAGGCCAGGAGATAGGATCCCGACACGGTGGAGGTGGCGCTGTAAAATCCCTCGGGAAGTTTCGAACGGCTCAGCTGCCAGGGACCCAGCCGTCCAGAGGAGAGGATGGGGGCTTCGTAGACATTCGGATGGACCGTATTGGTTTCGGGACCTGTCAGGCCTCCCCAGATATAAGCCCGCCCCCCCACAACTCCACCGGAATGGTACCAGAGCGGTTGCGCGAGAGGCGGCCCCTGTTCCCATCCGGTAACGGCGCCGTCCTTGTCGATTTTTGCGCTCCAGACCTGGGGGGTTGCTGTTCGGCTTCCCACGGTTCCGGCGATGAGATGGATCATGCCGGGGGTTGCCAGAGCCACACTACATGAAACTCCACTTCCGGGACATGGTGCGGATTCCTGCCAGATGCCCAGTTGCCCGTCGGCACGGGGGCGCGACCACAATATCGTCTTCTGGTTTTCATCCGTTTCCCCGTTCAATCCCCCCACGACGTACACAATATCGTTCAGGGAAACGGTCTGGTTCCCGATGTAGCTCCTGGGGGCGGGAAGGGGCGTGGTCTGTTCCCATGAACCGAGCGTCCCGTCAGGATTGACGGGCGCCTTTTCCACGGATGTGGTGAATCCCCCCTTATCGCGGTAACCGCCGATCACATAAAGGTAATCGCCCAGGACAACGGCCCCGTACATCTGCCTGCCGCCTGTGAGTGGAGTTGTTGTTTTGAAGATTTTATCCTGAGCAAAAACCATGGTGGGAATCATCAAAAGGACGCAAATGTAACTATAACGCATTTTTCTTTACCCTGTTTCCCCAGATTTACGAACGTAAACGATTGAACTGCAGAGTATGTTCAGATGTCAATAAAAAAATGTATATACTATAAAAAGTTCGGAATCGCTAATCCATGACATTTCTCACACAATCGATCACGGTTCCATCCACCCACTTGATGGCAGCCACGATCTTATCCCCGAGAACCGGCGCTGACGGTTTCCCACCACATATCTCCTCCACCTCGCTCTTCAACACCTCGATGGGTTTTACGATGAGACCGGATCCGGAGACCGCATCCAGAAGGTCCTTCCTTCGGGGATTGATCGCGATGCCGCGTTCCGTGACAATCACGTCCACCAGCTCCCCCGGACCGCAAACGGTGGTCACTTCATCCACGATCACAGGGATACGATCGCGGAACGAGGGAATCGGGAGAATCGTGCATTTGGAAAAGAGGCAGTTCTGCCATCCGCCGATCCCGTGGAGAAGACGCCCGTCGCTGTGGGTGACCACGTTGGCGTTGAAATGAATATCCACTTCCGTGGCCCCCAATACCACGGCATCCATCATTGTTGTGAAATTGCCCTTTCCATGGTAATTATAGGAGGTGAAGGGACTGGTGTTCACATGGTTCGGATTTTCCCTCATGGACCGCACCCCTTCCAGATCGAAGGTCTGGCCATCCAAAATATAATCCGTTTCGCCGTTTTCCAGCATTTCCACCAGCTGCTGGCAGGAACCGCCCCGAACGAACCGGGCCTTCACACCCGCATCTTTCATGAAACGGCGAAGGTACTGGAGAAAGGCGAGAGAAGTGCCCCCGGCCCCCGCCTGAAAGCAGAAACCGTCCTTCATGATGCCCGCCTCTTTGACGAACCTTGCCGCGGTTTCCGCGATCAGGAGCCGATCGGGGCTTTTCGTAATCCTTGTGGTTCCGGAGACAATCTTCGAGGGCTCCCCGATCTTATCCAGCACCACCACGACATCCACATACTGCCCCTGGATCTGCCAGGGCACGCAGGGAAAGGGAACGATATTATCCGTAACCACGATCACCTTATCGGCGAACTGGGAATCTGCAAGTGCGAAACCGAGCAGGCCGCAGGCCGAAGCTCCACGGTCACCGGTGGCGTTTCCGAAGGGATCCGCGGTGGGAGCCGCGATCACTGCGATATCGATGTGTACATCGCCGTCCTGAACCGCCTGGTAGCGTCCTCCATGGGAACGCAAAACACCCATTCCCTTCATCTTGCCCCTGGAACAGTAGTCCCCGAGCGGACCGTTCATGGAGCCTTCAATGTGATGGATCACCCCGCTTTCCAGGTGGCGGATCAGTGGGGCATGGCAGGGGAAAGAGGCGCTGGGGAACCAACGGATATCCTTGATTCCCATTTCAGCGATGGTATCGAACAGCTGATTCGCGGTGAGATCTCCGTTACGGAAATGATGATGGCTGGAAATGGTCATGCCGTTGCGAATACCGCATTTTTCCAGTGCGGCACGAAGATCGGGCACGATTTTATTGCCGTCAGGGGGGTAATCCGCGCATGAGGAGAGCTGAGGCGCGGCCCTGCGTCCGGATGGCTTATACATGCCGACTCCCCGAAACGGAACCGCCGGTTGGCCGTTGATTTCAGTGGGAACCTTCCTGCCGACCGCGTTGACTTCCAATTTACTCTTGTTCATATCCTAATTCCTCCTGTATTATGGGGCCTGTGGGCGAGTCTGACCCCATTCCCATCCGCCTTCATCCCTCCGGATTCCCCGCTCACCGCAAATTCACTCCAGGGCCCCCATGCCCGTGGACACGGTAACCGTAATCGCCGCTCCCTCTCTGATGGCCGTTCCGGGCAGGGGCTTTTGTCCCAGGATCCGGTTTCTCGGAAGGGAGGAGTCCGTCTTTTTCACATCCCTGATTTCGATTCCCATCTGCTCCGCGAGACCGCGTGCCTCAGCCAGGGTGAGGTTTCCCAGGGGGGGCATGAGATACTCCCGGGGGGGCGGACCCATACTGACCAGGATATTCACGGGATATTGATGTGGCGCGCCTGTCCGGGGAGGGGGATCCTGGGCCATCACCGCGTTTTTCTTCACACGGGCGCTGTATTTTTTCGCCACTTTTCCGAGGGCCATATCCGCGGCTCGAATTTTGATGCCGGCCCCAACCTCGGTATCCCCGCGAACGTCGGGGATCGTCACCAGGGGGGACCCCTTACTTAAAATCAGCCGAACCGGGGAACCGATCTTGGCCCGCGTTCCTCCCGAGGGATACTGCGATACGATTCGTCCCTCTTCCAGAACCCGGCTGTATTCATGTTTCTCGAACGTCGTACTGAATTTCTGTCCTGACAGCTCCTCGAGAGCCCTGGCCGGGGTCAGACCCACCACGTTTGGAACCGGTCTCTCGTGAACCACGACGAAACGCCGGATCAGGAAATAGCTCACCGTGGAGAGGAGTGCGAATGCCAGGGCCACGGTAATTGTCATTCTGAGGATGAAAAAGATCAGGCCGAGGCACCCCCGCGCCTTTTCTTCATCCGATGCCACCCCTCTTTTCATTCCTTCCACCTACCCTTTCCGAAACTTCTCACCACGAAATAACCGCACCCCAGACCCACCAGGATAATCAGGATGCCCAGCAGGCGATTCGAAAACAGAGCGTCCGGATACAGGGTATTGCCCATGATGATTTTTCCCACACCGAACAGGAAACAATAGATTGTAATGGTCGCGAGAATCCAGTTTTTAAAATTATTCAGGGTAAGGGGCGATTTTGCCCTGAAACCGGGATCTTCCTTTCGAATTTCCTCCTCGATCTCCCGCCAGCCCGGCCCGCCCGGCTGCACCTTCCGGTAAAAGGTCTTCAGGTGCTCCCGGTCCACAGGTTTGGTAAAAAGCGTCACCAGGAGGGCAAATCCCACGGACAAAGGGCACATGAAAAGGATGTTGAAGGGATACATACGGGAGGGCAGGAGGCTGGAATTTTCCATCTTGATCGACAGGAACCAGAGGGTGGCCGTGATCCCGAGAAGCGAGGCCATGCAGGTCACTTCCGTCCAGGCATTGATCCGGTGCCAGTACCACCGCAGGATAAAGATCAGACCGATCCCCCCGTACATGGCGGAAAGCAGGAACCAGGCATACTTGATGGAATTCATGGAAAGGGAAACCACGATCCCTAAAACAGCGATGAAAAAGGTGAAGACAATTCCCATACGGACATAATGTTTCTCGGTGAAACGAAACTCGCTGTTCCCCGTTTTTCTCCTCTTCCTGGCCTCTCGACCCGGCGCGATAAAGGGACGGTAAAAGTCGTTCATCAGGTACGATGCCCCCAGGTTCACCACTGTGGAAATGGTGGACATGTAAGCGGCCAGAAACGCGGCCACCAGGATCCCCAGAAGGCCCGCCGGAAGCACCAGGATCATGGTTTTGACGTATCCCTGTTCCGCCACGGAACCGGGGGGCAGACCCCCTCCCTTGTATGCCACGAAGGGAAAGAGGACCGAAGCGGCGAATCCCACGATAATCCAGGGCCACATCCTGAGGGCGAAATGGGCCACCCCGTACCAGAGGTACCCCATGGCAGCGTGACGTTCGTTCTTTGCACTGAGCATCCTCTGGGCAAAGGAGCCGCTCCCGTCCGTCATGCCAGTGGACCACCAGATCACAAGGGCGTACACGATGAATTCATAGATGGTCATCATGCCCGATTTGCCGCTGGTGGAGGTGGGAATCAGGGAGGTCATGGCCCTGGCTCTCTCGACCCCGTAAATTCCGGCCATGCGTGTCAGGAGGGCATCCATGCCCCCCACCATGCGAACCGCCAGAACCGCCATGAGGATGCAACCCGCCATGGCGATCCAGAACTGTATAAAATCGGTTGCCACCACGCCCCAGAGACCCCCGATTGCCACATATGCACACGTGATCAAAAAGAGGATGAACAGGATCTTGTATTTATTCACGCTGGATGTGATTTTATAGATTTCCGTGAGAAATTCCACTGCGTTCATTTTCCCCAGTGGGGCAAGGCGGGTTTTGGAACTGATACTGTCGCGCTCGAGCACGGATTGCCCGGCCGCGAGGGTGACGGGATTATCCGCCCGGGAGGCATTGATGCTGTAATAATCCACAATTGCCCCATCTGCCAGGGTCACGGGCCAGGCGGCTTGAACGCCTCCCTTTTTCCGCTTTTCAGTGATATTCTCCTCTTTGTCTCCTCCCCTGTAAAGATAAGTGGGAAGCACGTTCGGGGGAAAGGCCGAGAGAGAGCAGGTAGTGAGACGATCCGAGAGTCCCAGTTCCTCCAGGGCCTTTTGTTCCCTTCCCTTGAAAACGCCCGCCTCGATCTCCGTCCATAAAACCGGGTCCTTCAGGATCTGGTAATCATAGGTGAGTTCGATCGGATCGATCTCTCCCCTCTTCACTGAATTCAGGACGTCCTTGTTCACATCGCGGGAAAGGGGGGTGGAGAGGAACAGGGCCAGCATCAGACCGTCCACAAACATAATCCGGGGAATCACGGGCCATACCAGTCGGATCACCGTGGCCATGGCCAGGTTCACCCATCCCAGCACGATCACGCCGTGAACCAGCGACATCCACAGGGCCTTGAATCCCCTGAGAAAGGAGGCGGACTTCCCGGAATACCGCTGGTTGATGAATTCCATGTCCGTGAGGGGATTGGCGCGTTTCCAGAGCCGGGCGAAAAAGAAAACCCCGGCCATTACAATGGGCACCCCGCACCACCAGTACCAGTTCTGTGCAATGCCGGAGGTCACCACCATCCCGGCCAGAGCAAGCGGGGTATCCGCGGCAAATGTGGTAGCCACCATCGAAGTTCCCAGGAGCCACCAGGGAAGCCCCTCCCCGCTCTTGAAATATTCTTTGGTTGATTTCCGGGCCCTTCGGGAAAGCAGAATGCTGATCGCGATGGAGCTCGTGATGAATCCGATAATAATGACCCAATCCACCGTCTTCAAATGACAGATCAAACCGGAGCCGCCCATAAAAAGTCCCCCCGCTTCAATAAAACATTGCCTTTAAATCAATGAGGAAGCCTTCCAAGTCAAGCGGAAACACAAGGGGAGGTAGGCTCGAAATGATGAAGAAGGGTGACTGGGGATGAAGTTGGAAAGATAGGATTATTCAAAAACGCAAACCCTATCAGAAACAAATTGCTTCCATGGTTTACGATAATGTCCAGTCAGTGAATAAAACGACAAAAGACACATCACCGAAAATAGTCCATCAAGTCAATCGGGTCCATCCGGTCCATGGGGCCAATCTCGTCCATCTAGTCCATTTCCACGTGTCTTAGGACGAACGCGGGCATTCATAACACCTCTCCATTAATTTACATTCGCTTAAGAGATTGACCCCAGATATGGATCGGAATGATACAGAATTAAAAGCCATCTCTCAAGATGCGGCGGGCGAAGATGAATTTTTCCGCGGTTCTGTCATCGTAATACTCGGAGTCTGGATCGAAACTCGAGAGATGAACGCCGGGTTTCCCGGAGGACTGGAGGTAATCGGCTCCCCCAAGGCTGATGGCCACGTGAGAAATACGACCGCTTCCCCCGCAGAAAAGTAAAAGATCCCCGGCACGAAGGTTTTGCATGTATCCCGGGAAGGCCACCAGCTCTCCGATATTGGATTGCTCATCCGCATCCCTTGGTAAGAACAGCCCGCGCTTTCGATAGATATATTGCGTGAGGCCGGAACAATCCATGCCCTCCTCCGTAATCCCGCCCCAGACGTAAGGGATGCCCATGATGGGGGCCGCGATATCGAGGATTTTTTTCCGGGATGCCGAGTCGTCCCGCTCGATTTTCCGATGCCGGATCCACTCGACGAGGGTCATTCTCCTGATATTTTCCGAGTCCATCCATCCAATGTATGCATCCGGTCCCTGCACGAGGAAGAATTTGCCGGATTCGTGCCGTTTGAGGAGGCGTACCGGGCCGTCCTTTAACACCTGGTTCACCTGTTCCGAGCGTTCCATGGGGCTGCGTTTGATCGAGGCCGCTTCGGGGATGACGACTCCGAAGGCCTTTGGAAAAAGGGAGGATTCGGGAAGAAGATCAATGTTGTTCTCGATTTTGTCGAACCCGAGGATCCCGAACACCCTTTCGAGCCCTGATTTGTGCCTGGGAAAGAGAACTTCTCCAGTGAGGGTGATGGTTCCTCCTTTTTCTTCCGCCCGGACGTCGAACACCGTGACTTTCGGATCGAAGATGTTCTTTTCCATATAGATCCGGATATAATCATCGATCCTTTCGAGAGTGGGTTTGCCCGAGGGCTCGAAGGCGCGGATGGTTCTCTTTTCCCAGAAGAAGCGACGCTGTTCCCGGGTGAGCTGTTCCCACGGTTTTCCGAAAATGGCCACGGGATCCTGGGAGAAACCTGTAATGGAAATAGATATCACGAACAGAATGAAAAGAAGGCGTTTCATGCTTTTAAAGAACCTCCCATGCTTGACTTCCGATTCAAAAAATAATTATATTCCCTTTTATGTGTTAAAAGAGGAAAAAGTTTAATCCAGGAACATGCCGGCGATGCAAGACAATTCTGACAGATTCCCTCCGGAGCGGATCTCGCTCTTCCCCGCCATGCCCGGGGTTTACGTGATGAAAAACAGGTCGGACCGGATCCTTTACATCGGGAAGGCCAGGAATATCCGTACCCGGATCCGCACCTATTTCTCGAAGACCGGGGACGGCCGCGCGAGCGTGGCTTATTTCCTCCCCCGGGTCAGAACGATCGAAACCATTGTCACGGAGAACGAAAAGGAGGCCTTCCTCCTCGAGAATATCCTGATCAAGAAACACCAGCCACCTTACAACATCCGCCTTCGGGACGATAAAACCTACATCAGCCTCCGGATCGATCCGAAAAAGGATTATCCCCGTCTGGAGTGGATCAGGAAGAGGAAAAAGGACGGGGCCCTCTACTTCGGACCCTATTCCTCCGCCTCCTCGGTTCGCCATACCGTGCGATTCCTCGAAACCATTTTCCCGCTTCGCACCTGCAGCGACAACGTGATGAAAAACAGGTCCAGACCGTGCATTCGCCACCAGATGAAACGTTGCCTGGCACCCTGCACCTTTCCGGTGGATCCGGGGGAATACCGGAAAATGATCAAGGGCGTGATCCTCTATCTCCGGGGAAACATGGAGGAGCTGAAGAAAAGGCTCAAAAGCCAGATGAAGGAACACTCGGATGCCATGAGGTTCGAGAAGGCCCGGGAGCTGCGTGACCGGATCGCGGCGATCGATCTCACCCTGGAAAAACAGTCCATTGCGGATCAAAAGACGCGGGATATCGACGTGATCGCCCATCACCTGTCAGAGGGAACATGCGCCATGGTGGTGCTCCGTTACCGTATGGGTGTTCTGTCCGATACCAGGTCGTTTTTTTTCAAACAGCGTGATCGAACCGTTTCCGAAATCTACTATGCCTTTCTGGGTCAGTTTTACGGAGAGAACGTGTTTATTCCGGGAAGGATCCTTGTAGGGGCCCTCCCGGAGGAACAGGATCTGATCGAGGAGTGGCTGTCGGATCTGAGGGAGTCGAGGACGGTTCTGTCGCTTCCCCGTCGTGGGAGGCCTGCCTCGCTTCTTCGCCTGGCGGAAAACAACGCCCGGGAATCTGTCCGAAGGAAACTCGAGGGCGAACGGGATTTCACTCTTATCCTGCAATCGCTTCAGAGGAAACTCCACCTTCCCGAACCTCCCTTTCGCATCGAGGGATTCGATATCTCGAACATCCAGGGAAGGCTGGCCGTGGGTTCCATGGTGGTTTTCACGGAGGGAAAGCCCGATCCCCGGGAGTACCGCCGCTTCAAGATCAAAACCGTTTCCGGCAGCGACGATTTCGCCATGATGTACGAGGTGGTGAAACGGCGCTATAAAAGGTTGAAGGAAGAGGAGCGAACCCTTCCCAATCTGATCCTGATCGACGGGGGCAAGGGTCAATTGAACGCGGCGATCCGTGCCCTTGATGAGCTGGATCTTGCGGGGATCAGTATCATCGGCCTGGCAAAGAGCCGGCTTAAGGAAAACCGCTTCGGTTCGGGAGAGCGGCGCCCCACCCCGGAGCGGGTGTTTTTGCCCGGTCGGAAGAACCCGGTTTTTTTGAAACCCGGTTCCCCCTCCCTGATATTGATCCAGAAGGTCAGAGACGAGGCGCACCGTTTCGCCATCACCTACCATAAAAAGCTGAGGTCGCGAGCCCAGCGACGCTCGATCCTGGACGAGATACCGGGGATCGGACCCTCCCGGAAAAGGTTCCTTCTGAGGCATTTCGGGAGTTTGCGGGCGATCCGGGGGGCCACACTCGAGGATATTTGCGATGTGCCCGGGATGAACAGAACCTCAGCTGAGAACGTCCGTGCGTTCCTTTCCGGGAGAAATCCCCAAAAGGGGAAAAACCCGGATTAACCAAGAACTATCCCTGCCTGCCGGAATCACCTGAATCCCGAATGAGTTACGGCTCCAAATCCCGGATCATCTCGAGCAGTTTCGGGCAAACTTCTGCGAGATCGCCCTTTATGCAAAGGGAGGCGCTCCGGTCAAAGGGAGTTGGGGTTTTATTCATGAGGATCAGCTCCCCGCCGGATTCGAGGGCGATTTGGGGGATGTAGGCGGCGGGATAGACAACCAGGGAGGTGCCCAGTACGAGGAGGAGATCGCATGCGGCCGCCGCCTGCATCGAACCGCTGAGGGCATGCTGGGGAAGCTGTTCTCCGTAAAACACAACATCGGGCTTGATCGCTCCCCCGCAATCGCAGGCGGGCCAGGGGTGTCCCTCGAGCCGACGCCCTGTTTCCTCGAGGTTGTATGCCCTCCCGCAGGAAAGGCAATGGGAGGTACGGGGATGGCCGTGCAATTCGAAAACGGTGCGGGATCCGGCGGCCTGGTGAAGGCCATCGATGTTCTGGGTTGCCACGGCGGAAAGCAATCCCTTTTTTTCGAGTTCAGCCAGTAGGAAATGGGCGGGGCCGGGCGTTATGGAACCGAGGGTATAGATGTATTCCCTGGCGAATTCATAGAAGCAACGCGGTTCTCTCATGAAGACATCGATATTGAAAATCCTGTTCCGGTCGAAGCGATCCCACACTCCGCTTTGATCCGTGCGGAAATCGGGAATGCCGCAAAGGGTGCTCACACCGGCTCCTGTAAGGGCAAAGACATTACCGGCCTTCCGGATCTTATCCATTAACGCGCGAAATTGATCCATGGTTCGATATCCTCCCCAGATATGAGAAAAAGATGGACACGGCTTAAGCTTTCTTTCAAACATTATATTGAACAGCTGATAAAGGATTATTCCATGATACAGACATTTCAAATTCGAGACGATATCAATGACGCGATCCAGAGGGGGAAACCGGTGGTGACTCTCGAATCCACCATAATCTCCTTCGGACTGCCCCATCCTCAGAACCTCGAGGTGGCCCGGGAATGCGAGGAGATCGTGAGAGAGGAGGGGGCCCTTCCCGCCACGGTGGGTATTGTGGATGGAGTCATGAAAGTGGGATTAAGCGAACAGGAGATCGAATCGTTCGCCACCAGAAAGGATATCGTGAAAACGAATCTCGGGAACATCTCTCCCGTGTGCGCCTCCTGGAAATGGGGAGCCACCACGGTTTCCAGCACCCTTTTCGCCACGGTAAAGGCCGGCGCCGGGGTATTTGTCACCGGAGGGATCGGTGGGGTTCACAAGGGGTTCGGGGATCATTTCGACATCTCCTCCGACCTCACGGCCCTGAAGGAATTCGGAGCGGTTGTGGTATGTGCCGGGGTAAAATCGCTCCTGGACGTTCCCGCAACCCTCGAGCATCTCGAGACCCTGGGGATTCCCGTTGTGGGATACGGCACGGATTTCTTCCCGGTGTTTTACATACCAAAGAGCGCTCGCGAGGTGGACCGTCGCGTGGACACCCCCCAGGAGGCGGCCCTTGTTTTCCGGGTGCAGAAAAGGCTCGGACTGGCCTCGAGCGTTCTTGTGACGGCGCCTGTGCCGGCTGCGGATGCCCTGACCAGGGAGGAAGTGTCGCGTGCCCTGGAAAAGGCGGAAAAGGTGCTTTCCGAGCGTTCCGATATCCGGGGTCGAGATGTGACGCCCTTTCTATTGCGGCTGTTATCGGATTACACGGGAGGGCGTACTTTGAAGGCGAATCTTTCGCTTGTGAGAAACAACGTCAGGATCGGCGCCCGGATTGCCTGTTCCCTGGCTGAATCGAGTTGACGGAGAGACCTGATTCGACGAGTGATTTCCACAGTGACACCCCGCAATAACTCCATCCGGCGGCGGCTTCTCCCCTTATATTCTCCTTGACCTTTGGCGGCATCCATTGATATAAAAGATTTAAAATTAAGGTTGTGAACGAGGGAAAATAGGAAAGATATTTTCCCGGGAACAAGGGATTTTCAGTCAGGCGATGTTTATCAAACCGGTCATGTGCATGAAGTGTAAAAAGGCCTTTGCCACGGTAAAGATCACCAAGATCATAAACGGCGAAGTTCATGAAATGCACTTGTGCCAGGATTGCGCCTCTGAAATCAGCCCTTACCAGCAGAAGATGAGCAACCTCCAGAAGGACCTGAACGAGATATTGTCAGGTCTTTTGAACCAGGAAAAGGGAGCACAGGTTGTCAAGCAGGAGCCCCGGAAGGAAAAGATCGATCTCGTATGTGACAATTGCGGTTTCCCCTATGAATCCTACCAGAAATCCTTTTTTCTCGGGTGCAGCCAATGCTACCAGGCCTTTGACAAGTACCTTGTGAACGACATCCGCAAGATCCACGGCAGCACTCAACACACAGGGCGCGTACCGGACCGCTACCGGAAGGTGATCGAGATCAAACGGAACCTGGATACCCTGAAGAGGGAACTCCAGCAGGCGGTGAAGTACGAGAATTTCGAGCGAGCCGCGGAATTACGCGATAAGATCCGTTCCCTCTCCGTTGATACAAATCAGGACAATCTGTGAGTTGAAGCGATGATACAAGAGAACATCGTGAAAGAAAGCGATTTATGGCTTAACGAAAAGAGCGCCATGCAGCATGTCGTGGTTTCGAGTCGGGCCCGCCTGGCGAGGAATATCCCACGCATCCCATTCGCCACCCACGCCACCCCAGAGGAACTCATCAGGATCACCCGTGCGATCGACCGCGTGATATCCGGAAATCCCGGCCTTAACGCCTTTCACCCCATTTCGCTTCATGAAGCCCCCCAGCTGATCAGGAGATATCTCAAGGAGAGCCACATCATCAGCTCGGAAATGGAAAAAGGCGAGCAGCATCGTGTGATTTACGTGAGCCCGGATTTCCATATCTCAATCATGGTGAACGAAGAGGATCATATTCGAATCCAGGGATTGACCGCCGGGATGAAGATCCAGGATATCCTCGGGGAGATTTTGAAG
>Ga0272442_10001137_pt1 | contig 41017 bp, 37 predicted proteins | sample SSMForm2O_FD_200262 | JGI IMG/M metagenome (GOLD analysis project Ga0272442, IMG submission 200262) | Marine sediment archaeal communities from Little Sippewissett salt marsh, Falmouth, MA, United States - SSM-Form-2O | ecosystem: Environmental > Aquatic > Marine > Wetlands > Sediment ...
TCATTAACAGGGTCAGGGATCTCGCAAAGACATTTTCGGAGATCCGGGATCTTGACGAATTGGCCGATCTGGCAAGAAGCGCAATCAGCAACATCGTTGATGTGGATTTCTGTGAGATATCCATTTTCGATACTGAAACGGGGGCATACAAGTGCATCGAAACAGACAGGACAGTTAAGGACAGTTCAGAAGATTGCAGACGGGACAGGAGCTATTCGGATTTTCCGAGCCAACTTTTTCTGCCGGCCGTAATCGAGAATGAGGTTACGGGCGCGTTCAGACTCGCGAGCATTGAGGAGGACTGTTTTTCCGAAGAAAACAGGGCCCTGATTTCCTACGTGCTCGAACTTTTTGCCAACGCGCTCAAGCGTATTCAATCCAACGACATCATCAGGAAAGCAAAGGAGGCTGCCGAAGCCGTCAACAGGGATCTCGAGACTGCCTTTGAAAAAGCGAGGAAAATGGCAGACGAAGCCGAACTCTCGAGTCGCGCCAAAAGCCGTTTCCTTGCCAATATGAGCCATGAGATAAGGACGCCGATGAATGCCATCCTGGGTCTTACCGACCTTCTGCTGGATGATGAGCTGACCATAGAGCAGCGGGAATCCCTCGAAATGATAAGGGAAAGCGGTGATATTCTTCTGTCCCTGATCAACGACGTTCTGGATATCTCCAAGATCGAAGCCGGCAGGATGGAGCTGGAAGAAACAACCTTCGACATCGAAAACCTCGTAATGGATACAACAAATCTCATGCGCACGCGGGCAGTGGGCAAAAACGTGGATCTTGTTTATGAGATGGGTTCGATGCCGTCGGTTGCAGCCGGTGATGCGAACCGGCTGAGGCAGATACTGATCAACCTGATTGGAAACGCCATCAAGTTTACGGATGAAGGAGAAATTTCCACCACGGTCAGGGCCATTGAGGAGACACCGGAGCATCTTCATCTTGAATTCAGGGTAAGGGACACGGGAATCGGAATTCCTCCGGACAGGGCCGAGGTTATTTTTGATTCCTTTTCGCAGGCGGATGAATCCACAACACGCAGATACGGCGGTACAGGCCTCGGGCTTGCCATATGCAGGGCGCTGGTAAGGCTCATGGGAGGAGACATCCACTTGGCTTACAGCTCCCCGAAGGGATCCGAATTCGTTTTCGACATATGGCTCAGGATTCCGGACAGCGCACAGGCGACGCTTTTAAGAAAACCCTTTGACACACTGCGGCGGTACTCGTTCAGCATGCCCGAGCGAATCAGGATTCTGCTCGCGGAAGACAATGCCATAAGCCGCAGAATGACGGTGCGAATGCTCGAGAAGATGGGCCATGTAGTGGATGAGGCCGGAGACGGCTTAGAAGCCGTGCGAATGGCGACGCGTAAGGAATACGGCCTCGTGTTCATGGACATTTACATGCCGGGGATGAACGGGCTTGAAGCATGCAGACAGTTGAGAAAATGCGGCGTGGATATTCCCGTCGTAGCCATGACGGCGAGCGTAATGAAGGGAGACCGGGACGCATGTATCGAGGCAGGGATGAACGATTTCGTGAGCAAGCCCGTGGATCGCGGCAGACTGAAGGAGGTCGTCGGAAAGTATTACGGGGGCAGGGCGGAGGCTCAGGACCCGCAGGAAGTCAGAATCCTGCTCGTGGACGATGACTCCATTCTGCTCGGATTCGTTCAGCACACGCTAAAGATTCACCTGCCCGCAGTAGTATGCAGGACGGCCGTAAACACCATGCAGACAATTGCCATGTTCGGCAGTTTTTTTCCTCACCTTCTGATAATCAACAGCAGAATGCTGGAAATGGACGGCATCTCCATACTCGATTTCCTCAAGACATCCGAACGTTACTCGGCCATTCACGTTATCCTGACCTCGGACGTCAGCGACGGTGATCCGGCAGACCTGACAAAGCGCGATGTTGTCGGAATTCTGAACAAACCCTTCAGGGACAGGGACCTCATAGGCATGATCGAGCAGGCATTGAGCGACAGGGATCGCCACAGCATGGATCCCGTCCGCATTACTGTTCCGCCCATGAAGATGATTGAGGATGAACTCGGCCTTTCCGTGGACGAGTACCAGGAACTTCTGAGCTATTTCTTCGAAGATGTCGAAAAGAGGATTGAACACCTCATAAAGGCTCATGAAAATGGCGACATCCGCGAAATCCAGAACATTGCTCACTTCATCAAGGGCAGCGCCCTGAACCTGAGGGTGGGCAAGGTGGCGGCTGTGGCAAAGAAACTGGAAAACATGGCCATTAACAGCGACCTTGAAGGATGCAAAAAAGAAATCGATGAGATGGTAGAACGCTTCAACCTGCTGAGAACTACATTCAGGCCTGATTAGTCGATTCCGAAAACCGGACCGCCCCGCGCACGTTTTTAGCGCAGGGACCCCCGGCTACCGGCTCGCGGGCTTCGGCCGGCCGCAAGGGCTCGGCCCGGATCCCCCTTCGCCGGGCCGCCCCGCGCATCAATTGAGCATGTCTGAAAAGCTTTTTTACAGTATGCAGTCACCCTCGTGGCATCTGCCTTCTGCGCCCGCGTCGCCTTCAAAGCAGATGACGTTGTCCACGCTGTTGACGAGGTCGCAGGTGTCCGCTGCCTCGTTGCACTGATAAGCGCGGCAGGTGGGTGCGGTGTCCGTGCACGGATCTTCGAGGCTTGAAGGGACGCAGACCTGGCTGTAGCACCTGTCCGGCTCGCCTCCCCTGCAGAACTTGGGCCCGCTGCACTCAGTCCCGTCATCGAGCGGTGTTTCCACACAATCTTCTGCACTTTCGCTGCAGGTCACTTCAATGCATGGGTTTATCTGCAGGCAGGAGGGCACCGTCGCCTCCATGCATTTTCCATCCCTGCAGAACTCCCTGCCGTTGCAGAACACGCCGTCATCGCAGCTTTCACCGTCAACGACGTTGAAAAATACGCAGATGCCCTGTGTCGAACACTGCACTATCTTACAGGGATCTTCCGGGCAGTCACCGGCCGAAGCGCACTCGATTTCATGTCCCGCGTCCGCATCCGCGTCTGAATCCGAGTCTGTGTCAGTGTCCGAGTCAGTGTCGGTGTCCGAAGTTCCCAGTGGAGGAATGTTACCCTCGATTTCTCCCGGGTCTTCCCAAACGCAGCTGCCCTGCACGCAGATTTTCCCGCTGCCGCAGTCAGCATTGCTCGAACACTCTTCGTCGCTGCATCCGAATGTCCACAGCATCAGGAACACGAGGAGACAGGCCGCCGGAAAAAGTGCGACTGAGAATTCAACAAATATGGCGGCTTTTTTTCTCATTTTCTTAAAACCTCATATCAGGAAGCCTCCAGGAAAATCCTGTAGTCTCCCAGGTAATCGCCGTCCCCTATTGTGTCCACCACTATGTAAATCTCCTGACCCGCAGGAACGGGAACCTTGTTCAGCCTTGTGTAAACGCACTTGTTCTTCTTTCCCGAGTCGGGTTCGCTCAGACCGTCGCAGTTTGAATCCTGGGTGCTTGCATTGGCCTTGGCCCAGTAGAGCTCCAGTCCGTCGCAGTCGTAAACGGCCACACCAGCCCGCTCCTTTTTCGGGCTGGAGGGACCCGCATCTTCACTGTCCGCCGGATAGGACCAGTGATAAACGTAAAGATCCCATTCGCCGTCGGTTGCGCTGCTGTTAAAAACCTTGAGCGTATGATCCATTCCCGCCCATGCCTGCCAGCCGCCGCCTGATGCCGAAGTATGCTCGTTTCCCGACAGGACATTGATGTTGAAACAGTGGGTGCCGTCGCAGCCTGATCCCGACGAGGCCGGAATCCACATGTCATTTCCCGTTGTCAGCAGGTATGCGTTTCCGGCTGGAGGCTGAATCGGATAGTCATACTCCATGTCCGTCATGCTGCAGTTGCATGATCCGGCCACCACGTGAAGCACGTAGCTGCATGTGGGATCCAGGCTGTCGAGGCAGGGCCTGTGACCGCCTGCGCCGTCGTCATGCGGAGCGTATTCACTTACGTTGACCAGCCAGAACTCGCCGGCCTGAACCGTTACCTCCAGCCTTCCCTGTTCACTGAAGCCGTGACCGGGTCCTGCCGTGCATGTGCCGTAGGTGTAAACGGCGTCGCAGATTCCATAGGGACGCTCCGGATCCCGTTTCCAGACGTCTATTATTCCGTCTATGTACTGCGAGTGATCGTGTTCGAGATACAGGCAGTATGTCTGGCTTCCCATGGAGGTATCAGACCTGTCGATCTTGTAAGTGGCCTGGGCGGGCCAGAATGCCGAAGGAGCGGGATTCTCATTGTAAGAATCCGCGACCAGTGCTCCCGGCGCATGACACGAACGCACGTCCGAACCGCTGCACCCGGTTCCCAGCGTGAACTCCAGGATTGATTTTCCGGCCCATGCCTCCGGGTCGTTTTCGTACACTCCGCACATGCAGTCATCCCCGCTTTCGCAGCTCCACACCTCTTCGCACGGTTCGGGTACCGAATTGACGTAGTCGTGCACGCTTCCGTAAAAAACGCCGCCTTCGGTGATGTCCATGACCCTGGGATTGTCTCTCGGCATGCTGCATGGATTGTTGGGCGAGTGCTGCTTGGTGACCGTGAGCCGGAATTCCCCTCCCTGCTGATCCGAAGAATGGCTGTCGACGAAAACGTAGAAAGTTCTCGGCGAGATGAAACTTCCCCCGGGATAAATAGTGGCCACAGCCACCTGTCCGTAATATTCGGAATCACAGTTATATGGCAGCGGCGGATAATGCCAGATCCCTCCGTTGTAATCTCTGGTGCAGTACTCGAAGCAGCCGTATTCGGGATATCCCGCGCACTTCATAACGTCGTTTGAGTGGCATTCATCCTCCAGCACAACCTGGTAGTCCCGTCCCGGGTAATAGCAGGAACGCACATCGGAATCACCGCACGGCTCGTCAGTTTTCAGGTAAACGACTCCGTCGAAACCGGACTCGAGTTTCACGATGTAGGAATATAGCTGGTGCTCATCCTCTGTTTCTTCAATTGTAAAAGTATAGACCACGTCATGACCGTACAGTCCAAGGGGAATAGTCCCTCCGCCTGAACCGGCCTTTTCATTGCAGTTCGGGCCGGTGGCTGCATTGTAATCATTTTCAGTGCAGCGGTTGGACCCGAAGACTTCGAGAAAGTCCCCGTCTTCGTCGAAAGCGCTCAGGGTGCCCATGTCGCCGGGACCTTTTTCACAGCTGTCATACGCGTCTTCGTGGTAAAGGGGTTTGCACACGAACAGACCCCCGTCCACAAATTCGCAGGTGCCATCATAGCATTCGCCGCCTGCGCCCAGCTCACACGAGGTTCCCGGGGGGCTGTCCACGTAGACGCATCTGTGCCCGGCGTTGCATCCCGGCTGCTGACAGCTCGGTGGATCGCTCATGTAATCATTGTTGTCGTAGCAGTGCGTGGTATCTGCACAACATGTGGCAACGGCGGTCCTGATTACGTTCTCGCATGCCTCGTCGATGCAGACTCCCGTGCACAGGTCATCGGAATCACCGTCATTGCAGAAAGTGCCGTCTGGTTTTGTATCGCACTCATCAACAGGAATTGATCCACCGTCCGGGCCGGGCTGCAGGCAGCTCGTTCCCGGTGCCACGCAGTAGCCGGATCCTGCAGGATCAAGAGGGTAATCGCCTTCGCAGCATTTTGTATGAGACGGATTCCCCTCAAGCCTGGGACATACGCTTCCTGTTCCTCCGTCCGGAAGCGTGTGCGGCTCGAAATACTGGCAGCCTCCCCAGCAGTTACACTGATAAAAACCGTCGCACCAGCTTGGGCGGTCTCCCGGAAGTGACGGGGTGTCTTTTGACCAGCAGCTCATGTTGTCACAGCAGTCGCCTGTGCCTGCATCCACTCCGGCAGCCAGAGTGTAAGAACTTCTTACAGGTTTGTTTTCTTTTTCCGTCCTGCTTTTCGAACAACCGGAAATAACGACAACGACAGAAAGCGCAAACAGTAGAAAGGAAATCAGGAAAATCAGATAGATATTGATTCTGATGAGTACGTCCCTTATTTCTGCTTTTGATTTTCTCATTTACCGTCCTTACCCGGCAGCGCCCGTTTTGTTCCCCCCGAAGTGTAAAACTGCACTAATTATGCCGCCATTTATGAAGTGATAAATTTTGTCTGAATAATTATTAATATCAGGTGGTTATGAGAGCAATTGACAGCACCGCGGCTGAGACTGAAAATAGCATAACTGTATCAAAACGACACAGAAGGTGGAACAATGTGTATCATGATAATACAGAAGCAATACACTACGAAAGTGCGTATTTCTTGATTTTCCTGTACAGGGTTGAGCGGCTCAGGCCCAGAATGCGGGCGGCTTCGGAGACATTGAAGCCGGTCTGTTCAAGGGCGGCCGAAACAGCTTCCTTTTCAATCTCGTCGAGGGAGCGTTTGCCCGGTGCAGCGCTTTCGGTTTTCTTCACCTGCATGCTGTCCCTGACCGGTACGCTGTCTCTGCCCTGGACCTGGGACGGAAGGTCCTGAACAAGTATTACCGGGCCGTTACAGACCACCACGGCCCGCTGAACCGCATTGAGCAGCTCCCGTACATTGCCGGGCCAGGGATGTTCCAGCAGGAAGTCCATTGCTTCGGGCGAAAACCCCAGTCTTTTTCCCGCCGGTGCAAAGTCTTTGAGAAATTTTGAACTCAGGAGCGGGATGTCCTCTTTCCTGTCCCTTAATGGCGGAAGCTTGAGCTCGAAAACAGCGATGCGGTAGTAAAGGTCTTTTCTGAACCGATCCTTTTTCACCTCGCGGCCCAGGCTTTTCTGCGAGGCCGTTATCAGGCGGAAATCCACGGGTATTTCTTTTGTGCCTCCCAGGCGGACGAGCTTTCTTTCCTGTATGACTCTTAACAGTTTAACCTGCAGCCTGAGAGGCATCTCGCTTATTTCATCGAGAAACAGGCTGCCGCCGTTCGACTGCTCGAACTTTCCTCTGTGCATGCTGACTGCGCCCGTGAACGCTCCCTTCTCATGACCGAACAGCTCGGATTCAAGCAGGGTGTCGGGGATGGCTGCGCAGTTCACGGGGATGAAGGGGCCTCTTCTTCGGCCGCTTGCAGCGTGCAGGGATTGTGCGATCACTTCCTTTCCGGTTCCGCTTTCGCCCCGGACCAGGACATTGATGTCGCTCGTGGCCACCCTGTCCATCTGCCTGTAGATCTTTTTCATGGACTCAGAGTCGCCGACGATGCCCGGATAGCCCCTGTTCTCAGCTTCCCTTTCGAGATGATGCAGGCGCATGGACATCCTGCTGTGCTCGACCGCGTTGCGGATGATGGTAAGGAGCTTCATTCGGTCCACGGGCTTTACCACGTAATCGTAAGCGCCTTCGCGCATGGATTCCACCGCCGTCTGTGCCTTGTCGTCTGCCGTGAGAATTATTACGGGCAGAAGTGGATAAAGCCCGCTCACGCGTTTCAGGATTTCAAGGCCGTGCATTCCCTCCATGAAAAGATCAAGACATAATGCATCCGGCATTACGGAGGACAGCGCATTCAGGCATTGTCTCCCGTTATAAGCGGTTTCCACGGCATAGGACTCTTTCTCGAGCCATTTGCGGATCATGCGGCAGAATACGACATCGTCGTCGATTACCATTACAGTGCCGCTTTTCACCGTTTTCTTCATGCATTCACCGCTGAAATGACCCTCTGAAAAAGATAAAGAACAGAAAAAGCTTTATTTATCAATCCCATGCGGGATATATTGCAGCACCATGACGCGGGAAGAACAGACGGACAATCACGACGTTGTAGTCATTGGTGATTCCACAGATGACGGAGAAGGCGTTCGAGTGCTTCGTTCGCGGCCGGGCAGGCTGGACATCGGAGAGGTCAGGCCTGTAAAGGACGGGCAGGATATTTCGTATTCAGAGATTGTAAGGCTCAAACCATGGGAAGAGACCCCGGCCGTGGCGGACGTGGAAGTGCTTTACAGCCATAAGGAAGAAACCGGTCAGGAGCACCCCGATTCAAACCGCCAGGGCCCGCCCCGCGTTTCCACTGAATCATACCGCAGGAAATGGGACAGTATCTTCGGATCAGGCAGTGATCCGGATGACGGCGTGATAAACTAGCCGTTTTCAAAAAACGTTTTACACCGCAAATCCGATGCTGAAGTTGAACAGGAGCTGGAAGCCCCTCAATACGTCATCTTCGTAGATGTCGTCGCCGGCCACGGTTATATTGTATCCCGCCCCGCCGCCGAGGTTCATGATAAAGGCCCCCCATATCCACGAGTAGCCGATTTCCACGCTGGGTGTTACGATCATGGTTTCAAGCGAGACGTTTGTGCTTTCGCCCTGCAGGTAAAGAGTGCCGCACCTGGGCACTATGTAGAAACCCCGCAGCCGTGTCCCGAACGGTATTATGCGCAGTCCTAAAGAACCGCCCCCGCCCATTATGTCGGCATCGATCCAGTCTCCGAAGTAGTAGGCAAAGGCGGGCTTTATATCGAGGGCGAGATAGTCGATAAGCGCAATCTGGATATCAGGTTCTATGGCCGCAATGCCGAATATGAGACTGAATAGAATTCCCCCGGGATCGAGCAGGAGCGCAAAAGACGGTCCTGTGTCGCGTACCTGTTCGCTTGCGGTACCGGCTGAGTCCTCCTGCGGGAAAGCAGATTCAGGCACGGCTGCCGCGGCAAGAAAAACAGAAAAGACAAGAACACCCGACAGAGCGGTTTTTCTGTTGTTCAACATCGTGATCTCCCCTCCTTATGATTTAATGAATTATTGCATGAATATTATGATAAAAGCGGATAATAGCCAAAACAAATTATCCCGCCGTCTTTGTCAGGTTTTTTCATTTCATAAGTCTGACTGGTCTTACAGAACGTTATCAGCGTTTTTTCAGGTAAGCTGCTCCGCGGTGCGAAGCCGCTGTCATGAAGACGATGGATTCATCATCGTCGATTTCGTAGAAAAACCTCCAGTTGCCGATCCGGTAGCGCCATGTATCAGGGCTGAAGCCTTTGAGCTTCCTGATATTGGAACCGAACCTCGGATGCATTCCCAGCTCGGGGTATACGAATTCGCGCAGCTTTTTTTCAATTTTCGCAAGGCCGGAACGGGACAGCGATTTCAGATCTCTTGAGAACTGATCGGTCTCAAATATCCGGTACTTATTCAACAAACCGTCCCTTGCGGTCCCTGGCATCGCGCGAGCCTTTTTTCAGTCGTTCAAGAAGATCTTCGTTTGCCGTTATTCCGGCCATTTCATAGTCGTCGACAAACTGGCTTTCCTGGATTCTTGCAAGCGCGGAGGTTTCTATAAGATTGGCAATAGAACGATTCTGCGCCCTGGCAGCCGCAAGGAATGTCCTGTATACCTCTTCTTTCAATCTCAGGGTAAGGGTTTTGGCCATGTTACACCTCTCTATTCATATTAATTCTAATTCATTCACTGTGAATGCACAACGTATTTTATATTTTTTGATAAAAAGGGTATAAAAAGGGTGTCTGGCACCATTGAAAAAGAATGAAAATCAATTAGTTACAATAATGATGCTTTGGTATAGTGAAAAACGACGTCCGGTACTCGGAGACGCTGAATGAAAAAGCTTTTTCAGGCATTTGCTTTATTGAAGGACCCGACGGGACGCAGCGAGCTTCGTTTCCGGTCGCTTCACCGGCTTTGGCCGTTATTGAGGCCGCTGGCCGGTTTCTACCGGAGGCATTTTCTCAAAAATGTGAAAATCGTCGTCGTGATCGGGTCGCTGGGCAAGACAACGACCACGAACGCCGTAAGGGCCGCCCTCGGACTGCCGCCGAACACCGGATTCCAGTCGAACGCATACAGCCAGCTCGCCCTGAAAATTCTAAGGACGAGCCCGCATCAGGAGCATGAGGTGATTGAAACCGGCATCAGCGCTCCGGGGCAGATGAAGCAGTTTGCGCAAATGCTGAGGCCCGATGTTGTTGTTGTAACTTCAATCGCGTCGGAACACATCTGCATGATGCGTACGATTGAAACCACGATAAGAGAAAAATCATTCATGCTGGAAGACCTCAGACCGGAAAATCTCGTCATCCTGAACGGGGACGATGAGAATGTTTCGCACATGCAGAAAGCAACGTCCGCGCGTGCAGTACGTTTCGGCTCCGGCCCGGACGCCGACTGCCGTTGCATTGAAAGCGGGCTCAGGTGGCCCGATGGAATGCACATGGAACTGGACTGTGAAGGAGAAAGCATCCGCATGCAGACGTCCGTCTTCGGCAGACGCCTGCTGTATCCCCTGATGGCGGCCTTCTGCGCCGGCAGGGACCTCGGCATCAGCCTTGATGTCATCCGTTCAAGGCTCGAAAGCTTCAAGTCGCCCTCAGGCAGGATGAATGTCATACGGCTCGAAAACGGGGCTTATCTAATCAGGGATGATTACAAGTCAACTTACGAAAGCATCGAGCCCGCACTGCGGTTTTTCAAAAGCGTGCCCGCCCGCAGGCGCATCCTCGTAATGGGCGACAGCATCGAGATGCCACTTCCGTGGCAGGAGTCGTGCCGCCGGATCGGCCAGAAGATTGCAGAAGCGGCAGACCTCGTATTCTTCATCGGAGACATGGGGGAGGAATTCGCAAAGGGCGCTGTAAGGGCCGGCATGAATGAAGATCGGATATTCATCACCGGCGGCAGCTGGAAGACGGCCTTCAGCGAGCTGCCTGCGGATCTCACAGAGTCCGACATTATTCTTGTAAAAGGCATCGCGTTCCAGCGCCTGCAGCGGTTTTCACTCGCGCTTACGGGAGAGGATATCGAATGCGAAAGAACATGGTGCGAGGTGCGATCCGTACGGTGCGAGCAGTGCTCATGGAAAAAGGACGGCACGAACCGGCTTTTTACTGAAAGAACCTTTGTGTGGGACATGAATCAGTAGCATTGTCGTGCTGATTTGACTTTTGGGTTCAATCCTGCCCGAATTAGCTGCAGCGTAACAGATTCGAGGTGCTGCGGTGTTTTATCTGATGAGTGAGGGAGATTCGGCCGGGGGCGTGGACGTTGAGGCCTATTACAGGAAGTACGGCCCCATGGTTCTGCGCCGCTGCCGCATCCTGCTCAGGGACGAGGAAAACGCCGTGGATGCAATGCAGGACACATTCGTAAAGCTGATAAGATACCGGGATCGTCTGAAGGATGAAGCACCGTCGAGCCTGCTGTACCGCATGGCGACCAATATTTGCCTCAATAAAATCAGGTCAAAACGAAGGCGGCCCGAGGACGCGAACGACGAACTTCTGGCCAGGATCGCGGACGCGGACCGCGCCGAGTCGAGGATGAGCGCGAGAAACCTGCTGGAGAAGCTGTTCAGTACGCAGAAGGAATCCACCGGGACCATCGCCGTCCTGCACCTTCTCGACGGGATGACGCTTGAAGAAGTGGCAGAGTATACGGGCATGTCTGTCTCCGGCGTGCGTAAACGCCTGAGACCTCTGAGGTCTCAGCTGAAGGAACTTGCAGGGGTGGATTTATGAAAGCGGACACAAGAGTACCGCAGGCGCTGATCGAGCAGCTTGTTCTGGGAGAGCTTGACCCGGAAAGGGAAAGGCACATCCGTGAAAGGCTCGAAAAAGAGGAGGGGGGCAAAAAGCGGCTTGAAAATCTGATTAAGTCAAACGAGCGCATTCTCGATGAGTATCCTCCGGTACAGATGGCTGCTCGCATCAGGCTTGAATCAGAACAGCGGACGGCCGGGACGGCATCCGGCAGGGGCCTCAGAATCACAATACCGGCGGTTGCAACCGCGGCAGTCGCTTTCATTGCGCTCCTGATGATTCTTCCCGCACGGGATGCGATCAGATCATCGGGCGCAGGTGGAGGACTCGAATCAGGCGCCGATACCATACGCATCAAGGGAAATCCCATGCTGAGGGTCTTCAAAAAGAGAGAAGACGGGGCCGGGGAAATGAAAAGGGGAGACACCGCGATCGCCGGCGACGTGCTTCAGCTGAGCTATAATGCAGCCGGGCGCAGATACGGCGTGATACTGTCCGTTGACGGCCGTGGAGCTGTAACGCTGCATCATCCGCAGTCGGAATCGGGTTCAACAGTGCTTGATGCCGCCGGTTCCCACTCACTGCCGTTCGCATATGAGCTGGATGATGCTCCCGGATTTGAAAGGTTCTTCTTCATAACCTCTGACAAGCCCATCGAACTGGACGCTGTCATGCATGCGGCACGAGAGCTGGGGCCGGATGACACAGACGCTCTTGAGCTTCAGGGCTCGATGCGGCAGACGGATTTTGTTCTGAAGAAGCAGGAATAGAAGGAAACAGCCAGACATGATTTGCAGAAGTAAAATTACTGTCATTCCCGTGCTTCTAATGATTTTTTCGTTTACGGCCCCGGCCCCGTCCGCAGCTGCGGCCGCGCCCGATGAGAACTCTTCCATAAGGCGCTTCGCCCTAATAGTGGGATCCAACAACGGAGGGGCCGATCGCGTAAGACTGAAGTACGCACATTCGGATGCCAGCAGCATGGCGCGCGTTCTGAGAGACCTGGGCGGGGTTTCCCGCAGGGACAGCATGGTTCTCATCGAACCCACGCACGGTGATCTCAGAAGCGGTTTCGTGAGAATGAGATCAAAGCTCGAAAAGGCCCGGCGGGCGGGAGAACGTCTCGAGCTCATATTCTATTATTCCGGCCACTCGGACGAGAACGGCCTCTTATTGAACGGAGAACATTTCACCTACCCCAACATCAAGAAAGAGATTAACGAGCTTCCGGCCGACGTGCGCATAGCGGTTCTCGATTCATGCGCTTCCGGCGTGCTAACGAGGGGCAAGGGCGGGACCAGAACGGCGCCCTTTCTCCTGGATTCTTCCGGCCGGGTAAAGGGATACGCGATTCTCACGTCCGCGTCCGCTGATGAAACCGCCCAGGAGTCCGAGCGCATGGGCGGATCCTTTTTTACACATTATCTTGTTTCAGGCCTCAGGGGAGCCGCGGACTCGAGCGAGGACGGCATAGTCACCCTTAACGAGGCGTATCACTATGCGTTTCACCAGACCCTTGCCCGCACCGAGTCCACGCAGGCGGGCCCGCAGCACGCGAATTACGACATGCAGCTTGCCGGCAGCGGCGACCTGGTGCTCACGGACCTGCGCGGCACATCCGCCATACTGATACTTGCGGCCGAACTCGAGGGAAGAATTTTCATCAGGGACGAAAGGGGACGGCTGGTGGCCGAGATCCAGAAAACCGCAGGGCAGCAGATGATACTCGGACTGGAGCCCGGTGAATACGTGGCCACTATCGAACACAGGGAGATACTGCGCAGGGGCTCCGTGATAATAGCGGACGGCAGAAAGACCGAACTCGGGACCGCTTCCCTGAGAGTGATAAAGGGAGAAGCCACTATAGTGAGAGGAAGCACAGGCACTCCTCCTGCCGAAGACGGGCCCAGACGCAAGGGATTCAGACTTTCCCTGGTTCCGGGACTGAGTACGGCGGGAACCGGACGGAGAGGAGACAATGTGATCACGAGTTTCCAGCTCAGCGCACTGGGGCATCGTGCCTATGCAAACCAGGGATCTGAGTTCAATCTGATCTTTGCCCTGACCGATAATTACATACACGGTGCCCAGTTCACGGGCATCTTCAATAAAACGGGCGGGAGCATCAGGGGTCTGCAGGCGGCCGGCATTTTCAACATGGCCGGCGGATGGATCAGGGGAGTGCAGGTTGCGGGCATTTTCAACAGGGCGTCGAGCGGCGGACTCGGCCTTCAGGGCGCCGGGATACTCAATCTGAACGACTATGTTTTCAACGGTGTTCAGTTCGCGGGTCTTGCAAACAGGACCGCGGGCATAAACGGGTTACAGGCATCGGGCATAGTGAATATTGCCGACGGCGACGTTCACGGCGCACAGGTAAGCATTGCGAACGAGGCCAGGGGTCAGATGCGCGGACTGCAGGCGGGTTTCGTGAACCTGGGATCACGCGTAAGCGGAGTTCAGCTGGGCCTTGTCAATATCGCCTACGAGGAGATGAACGGAGCTCCCATCGGTCTTATCAATTATGCCGGCGACGGTATCATGGCGCCGGCGGTATGGGGAAGCGACACCACGCTCATAAACCTCGGGCTCAAGATGGGTTCGAGGTATATCTACAGCATCCTGGGGGCGGGAGTGGACCCCATCGGAGAAGACGAGAACCGCTGGGCCTCCCTGATAACGGGCATCGGAGGACACATCGATTTTCATCCGCTGTGGTTCGAGATCGACCTCGTCACCCACTGGCTGTTTCCGGATTATAAATGGGAGGGTGACAGGGGAAGCGTCAGCAAGCTCAGGTTCGTTCTCGGGTACAGGCCGGTTGAGCAGCTTTCGCTCTTTGTCGGGCCCACGCTGAACCTTTCCTCTTCAGAGACAGTGAAGGATCCGAGCCTCGGTTATCATTTCTGGGCCGATACGATAGACGACGGGCACTACATGCTGTATCCGGGATTCGTGATTGGACTGCAGTATGAACCGCAGATCGAAGACGGCAGGCTGAATGCGTTTTACAGGGAGTGAGACTGAGTAAATCAGGCTTTCTTGTGGGCGTCCGATTTGTCGTCGATTACTTCGAGAAGAACTCCGCTGGCGTTCTTTGGATGAACAAAGGCGAACTCGCAGTCGCGGAACGGCCGCGCTCCGCCGATGAAGTCGTAGCCTTTGCCCTTGAGCTCTTCGATAGCGGCCCTTGTGCTGTCCACGTTGAATGAAATAAGCTGAATGCCCTCGCCCCTTTTTTCGATGAACTTGGCGGTAGGGCCGTCCGGCGTGGTCGGCTCCATTATCTCGAAACCCACTTCGCCCACGTAATACCTGGCCACGTTGATTTTCTCGTTGTCGTCCACGTACTCGTCGTCAGGCTTGTCCTTGCCCAGTATGGGCTCCCATACCTTTTTCGCTTCTTCGAGGTTTTTAACTGCAATGCATATGTGATCCACTCTGTTGACTTTCATTTTTCAGCCCTCCTTGGTGTAATGGCCTTCGCCGTCGTGTCCTCTCGGGACGCCCGTTCTCCAGTTGCCCATCGTGGGTGTTGCGGCCCGCGGTACCGTGTATCCTTCGTGACCTTCCTGCGCGCCATGGTTGGGAAGACGGAAATGAACCGCGCCGATCGGGCACATCTCGTGACAGATACCGCATTCCTCGCACAGGTCGGTAAGAATTGCGGCCTTGCCGTTTATGAGGCCCATCACCTGCGGCGGGCAGCGCTTTACGCATATTCCGCAGCCGTCACATCTGAAAACGTCTATTTTAGGTATCATTGTTAATCCTCCTTGAATGACCTACAGGCGCATGCCCAGGCGGTAGCCGTCCAGTATGGCGTTGTTTCCACGACGCGGGTTCAATGCGTCGCCAATCGTGTAAACGCCCTTCTTTGCATCGCTGAGTTCGTTGACCGGAGCCATGTCCGCAAGAATCACCGTGTCGGCCTCTACCAGGTTTTCTCCCTCGGGAGTCTCGACCAGTATGCCCTTTTCGTTTATTTCCTTCGGCTTGGCAAATGCAACGCGTACGGCCTTTCCTTCCTTGAGCTTTGACATGTAACGCCAGATATAACTCGGGTTCACGTCCGGCCCCGGCTTCTTGCCCTTGTGAACCAGGGTGACCTCGTAACCGCCCTTGTCGAGAAGGAAAAGCGCCGTGGAAATGGCCACGCCCTTTGATCCCAGTATCGCGATTTTCTTTCCGGGCTCGACCCTGCCGTCCATCACGTCCAGGCACGTAGCAACGTTCTTTCCGTCCGCCCCGGGCAGGCTGCTCTTCGGAACCGCCCCGGTCGCGATAATCACGCTGTCTGCATCGCTGGCTTCGATTTCTTCCTTTTTGACGGCCTTGTTCATCTCGAATTTCACGCCGCCGCGGTCGCAGTAGTCCTTGAGGTAATTGACCAGACGCATGAATTCAGAATCGCCCCACGGCCCGTTAGACGCGGTCGCGGCCTGTCCGCCCACGTGATCGCTTTTTTCGGTAATGGTGACCTTGTGTCCCTTTTCGGCGGCTATTGCCGCGGCCTGCATGCCGGCAATGCCGGCGCCGATGATCCAGATCTTCTTGGGGTGATCCGTTTTCGGGAATCCGTAGAAGCCGAATTCAGGCTCTGACTCATGGCCGAGTGACGGCCTGACCATGCACGTAAGCTCTGCGTCGCGGAAGAGCCTTGCAAGACACATGTTGCACGCCATGCACGGGATCATTTCGTTGACTCTCCCTTCAAGAATCTTGGTGGGAAGGAAGGGATCCGCGATCATGGCCCTGCATGACTCCCAGAAATCCAGCTCGCCCTTTGCAATGGCTTCTTCGGGGTATTCCGGCAGAAACAGCCTGTAGGCCATGGCGATCGTGGTATCCGGGTTCTTGCATGCTTCTTTTACCCGCTTCGCAAGGTAGAGCCACTGTCCCATCTCGCAGTCGCGGGAGATAACGGAAACCGCTGACTCCTGCCATCCGGCCGTTACCGAAAGGCAGTCGGCCCCGGCCTCTTCAGCAAGCATCAGGGCCTGCAGGCTCTCGTCGGTCGAGTTGCCTCCGCGGTCGTGCAGAAGCTCGTCGGCGCACAGCCTGATGATAATGGGGTAGTCCGCACCCACTTCCTTTCGCACGCCGCTTACGATGTCGGTCATGAACTTGCAGCGGCCCTTGATGTCTCCGCCGTACTCGTCCGTGCGATTGTTCGTGTAACTGGATATAAAATTGGAAACCAGGTAACCAACGATGCCGCTGATTTCCACCGCATCGAAGCCAGCCTCTACGCAGCGCCTCGCTCCGTCCACGTGTTCCTGTATGGCCTGCCTGATTTCTTCGACGCTCATTTCCACGGGCTCGCGGAACCTGGGAATGCGCTGTTTAACCTCTGAGGGGCCCACGGTGTATTCCAGGTTGATTCCGCCTACGCGGCCGCAGTGCATGAGCTGCAGAACGGATTTTGCATCGTGCTTTTTAATGACGTCGGCAATTTTCTTCAGGCCGGGTATGAACTTGTCGTCCCAGATGCCCATCATTCCAACATAGCCCTGGCCTTCGCCTCTGGGGTCCGTGTAAGCCCCCTGGGTAGTGACTATGCCTGCGCCGCCCCTGGCCTGGGCTTCCATGTAGGCCACTTCCTTGTCAGCCACGAATCCGTCGCCGAAGTTGAAATTCGTCTCGGTGGAGGCGTACTTGATCCTGTTCTTGACCTCCATCCTGCCCAGTTTTCCTGGACTGAAAATGTGCGGGTATTTCTTCTGTCCGGGTTTCATTTTCCTAATCCTCCTTGGACTTTCATTCCAGTATGTTTCACTTGCCGAAAAAACGATAAATAACCGGTCACTCCGGTGTAAGATAGAAAAACTTACACCCGCATAATGGCAGGGTCAACCCGTACTTTTACCAGTATCAGGGTGCTTTAATGAGACTGTAAAAAAGGACTTCTACTCCCAGGCGAGGCAGAGGACTTCGTAGTTTGAAGCGCCGCATTTTGCAGCACCGATGCTTATCCAGTTGCTGTCTATAGCGGCCTTGAAACCGTATTGTCCGTCTGCAAGAGTAACCCCGTCCGTCCACCCGCTGCAGTTGTGCTCGTCCAGGGAGCCGTCATCATTGCTGCCGCTGTACCAGAAGCTGCCCGTCATGACCTGGGCCGCGGAAAGTGAATTATCGATGTCCCCGTCCAGCAGGTCGGCCCAGTTGTCCGCAATCTTCACGTTGTTCATACCGTGTACGGGAAGATCCGTGGGTACGCCGTAATTCGATGGCATGTCGCGGATTTCATCGTTTGCGTCGACGGAGATAAAGGCCCTGATGTTTCCGTCGGGTATTTTCTTCGTGATCAAGGTACGCGCGTCTGCGCACATGTCGTCAACACCGCTGCGGCCTCCGAGCCCCGCGTCGGTTCCGGGCGCGCTGAACATGTATATCCTCCGGCTCTTCCAGCACATGCACAGAAGCGGCAGCTCGTGACTGTCACAGGGGAAAGCGCTTCCCGCTATCCACCATCCGTCGTCCCAGAGCCTGCGGCCGAATATGCCCGTGTGCGAATCCGAGTCGTCGGTCCAGTTCGAACAGTTGTAGTCTCCGGGAGTAAGAGCGCCCTGGCTCGTAGAGCCCGACCAGTAGACGTTATAGTCATTGCCCGGGAGAAACGCGCTGTACAGGTTGTTCTTTATCTCACTGTCAAACAGGCCGTCCCAGGAATATTCAACCAGAACGTCCGTTTTCGTGAACACTCCGGCATCCATGGGAACATCGTAATTCGAGGGCATGTCCCTGACCTCGTCGCCCATATCGACGCTGATTACGGCATGGATGTCTTCACATAACAGATCGGCAAGGCCGCCGTCATATGCGTCGGCATAAGCGGATTCACATTTTGAATCCGCGCCGCTGCGGCCACCGAGATCGCCGTTAAAGCGCTGTGTCGTTCCGAAGAAATAAATGTCGAACGGACCACCGGGGCTTAGCACACCACCGTCTTCTCCTGCGTCTTTTCCTGCGTCTGTGCCGCTGTCTGCACCGGCATCTGCCGCTGCATCAGACGCTGCATCAGCGCCGGAGTCTGCCGCTGCATCAGCATCGCCGTCGGCATCTGTGTCAGTGTCAGTATCAGTGTCGGTGTCAGTATCAGTATCAGTGTCGGTGTCAGTGTCGGTGTCAGTGTCGGTGTCAGTGTCTGATCCGGCATCATCGGTCGCAGCATCCTCTGAAGAGGAATCCGGACCGCCGGCGTCTTTTTCGCTGTCGCTGGAGCTGTCGCAGCCCCATGCAAGCACGGCCGTCATTAAGGCGATAATAATCCAGGCATGTTTTGAAACTTTCATTTTAAAAAACCTTTCTCCTCCCATTCGGTTTATTCATACCAGGGCGAAAGCTAATCATTTAAGGACGCCATTGCAACATTATTGTCCGGCATCCGGTTGAAGTGCTCTGGCAGTTGTGCTTATGGTATAAACATTATGAAAAAGTTCAGGCCGGGACGCGCAATCAGGATGATTTCCGGATCTCTGCTGGCGGGTTTGCTTGTCATTCTTTCTTCATGCAGTCTGTGCAGCAGGAAAAAGGAACGCCCTGACATCATTTTCATCACCCTGGACACGCAGCGGGCGGATCACCTGGGTTGCTACGGATATTTCAGGGACACGTCCCCGGCCATAGATGATTTTGCAAAAGATGGAATACTTTTCCAGCATGCATATACTACGATGGCCACTACCGTGCCCGCGCACGCTTCTCTTTTTACTTCGACGATTCCTCTGAAACACCGGGTATGGAGCAACAGGTATTCCCTTGATTCCGACGCGGTCAAACCTTTTGCCGCCATGCTCCGGAGGCTGGGCTATACAACAGCGGCTTTCGTCAGTGCAGCTGTCCTGAAGGAGCATACGGGCCTGAATTACGGGTTCGATGTTTACGACGTGCCGGAATCACGCGAGAGAAGGGCGGAAAAGACAAACAAAATGTTCATTAACTGGCTCAGCAAAAACGATTCCAGACCGTTGTTTCTGTGGCTTCACTATTTCGATCCTCATAATTCATACAGGCCGCCGGGAAGATACAAGAAGATGTACTCCGTTGATGAGGGTATCAGAAACCATCTGAAAAACATGAAGGTTCCCAACTTCTCCAGGTGGCTGTGCAGGATGAACAACCGTTATGACGGAGAGATCAGCTACATGGATTCCCGGATAGCTGAATTATTCAGGGTGCTGAAGGAAAAGAATCTTTACAATGATTCAGTCATTGTCATGGCAGGGGATCATGGAGAGGGAATGGGACAGCATTACTGGCTGGATCACGGACTTATATATAACGAAATGATTGAAGTTCCCCTCATAATCAAGCTGCCTCAGAGCATGGGGCATTCAGGTGAGGTAAGTGGAAAGCTTGCGTCCGTGATCGACATTCTCCCCACGGTCCAGTCCGCTGTCGGACTGCATCTGACGCAAAAGGAAAAATCGCAGTTCGAAGGAATCGATCTGCTCGACGATGATTCAGAAAGACAGCGACTCCTGATACAGAGGGTAAGGCGCAAGAGAGGATGGGAGCCTGGAGACAAATACGCCCTGGTTGAAAAAGAATGGAAATTTATGCATGCGCCTGAATGGAGGGATGAGCTGTACAATATTTCAACCGACCACGCCGAATCCCGCAATCTGGTTGATGAAAGGCCTGAAGAGGCCGGGAGGATGAAAGCCCGTCTTCTCAAATGGATTGCTGAGTACTCAAGATACGCTTCCTCTGATAAAGCCGTTAATAAACTCGACCCGGTGATAAATGAACAGCTTAAAGCTCTGGGATACCTGGAAGACGAGGAAGGAATGGTTGACGGAGGAAACGGGGAAGAGCTTGAAGAAAAAGTCGGTTTGCCTTCTTCATACGGCGATGTCGTGCTGGAAGAGGAGCCGGAAATAAGGTTCAGATCTGATGCCATGATGGACGGTAAACTCGTGTATCTTGGAATGGACATGGAAAAGAAGATTGCCAGCGCGGGGGAAAGGATAAAGCTGACGCATTATTTCAGGGTTATTGACCCGCAGCCCGGATGGAAGATTTTTGTGGAATTCAGATGGGGAAAGAGAAAATCCCGCAAGCAGATGCATATTCCGGCTAATGGGAAATATCCGATGCACATGTGGAAGCCGGGACAGATTATCAGGGACACGCACAGTATCCGAGTGCCGAAGAGATTGAAGCAGAAGACGGCTGAAATATGCGTCGGCCTGACAAGGGCAAAAATGCGCATGAAAATACAAGGGGAACCGGGTGATAAGAGCTGCGTAAGCGCTGCAACGCTTAAGGTACTAAGATAGATGAACTTTTTCACATGAAAATTGATTCCGTATTAAAAAATTTGTATTGAAATTTATTCTGAATGCGGGACAATTTTGGCAGTTCGCTTGTGATTATATGTGCGCTGCTTACAGTCTAACGATTGATTAATACGGGGTGTAATATGAGAAAACTTTTCAATATCATGCTTTTTTCAATTGCGGCCGTTACTGCTGCACTGATTTCATGCGACGAAGGTCCTGAAGACGGGTGCGAACAGAACATGGACTGTCCGGTGGGTCAGTACTGCGGTTTTGACAACAAGTGCACCATGGACTGCCGCATGGACTCCGACTGTCTCGACGGCGAGATATGCGATTCGTACGGAAGGTGCACCGAGGACGACACCGGGGGCGGTGACACTGACAGCGACAGCGACTCGGATTCCGACACGGACGGTGATACGGATTCCGACACGGATTCGGATTCGGATACGGATTCCGATACGGATACGGATTCCGATACGGATACGGATACGGATGCGGACTGCGCTGAGATAGACATCGAGTACACATTCGATTCATCGGAAGAGGGATGGGTTCACACGTATTTAAGCCCTTACACCACGTCGGATGCCTGGGAGTGGGGTGTTCCGACAGCGGGTCCCGGTGCATGCTGGGACGGCTCGTCAGGATGCTGGGTAACCGAGCTGGCCGGGGATTACCTCATTTGCCAGGACTGCTCGCTGGAATCCCCGCAGGTCGATCTTTCCGACTGCGCCGGGTCATCAAAGCAGGTGGCGGTGACATTCCAGCACGGTTACATGTTCGAGGTCGCCACCGACTGCTTTGACGGAAGCATCGTGGAGATGTCGGGTGACGGTGGGTACACCTGGCAACTGGTCACTCCGGACGGAGGATATGACGGCATAGTGAACAATTCAGGCTACTGCTACGGCTTCACACCTTATACGGACGGGAAAAACGGTTTCTGCGGGGAAAGCTCGAACTGGCAGGAGGAAAGGATTCTCGTTCCCGAAAGCCTGCTCACGGCAAGCTTCAAAATACGCTTTGTCTTCGGCTCGGACAGCCAGGGCCAGGCATTCGGCTGGACCGTCGACCAGGTCAGGATATATGCCGAAGACAAGTGATTTTCCGTCCGGATTCCGTACAGATAAGAAATATTTTCCATCTTGCTTGCACATGGTGATAATATCTTCAGTCAGGAGGTAAAAATAAAATGTCGCTGAATACGTTCAAATTCCATGCATCGGGAGTTCTGACCGTGCTGCTTATGGTGGTTCTCTTTGCTTCCTGTTCGGCCGATGACGGCAATGCCCGCAGTTCCCGACGATGATGAAGATGAGAAAAACATGGACGCTTCCGCGGGCACGGACAGCGATTCCGACACGGACAATGACGGGGGAGTGGGGGATGACGAGCGTGTGAAGGTTGATCTGGAGGGCGTGGTGTACGCGCCCGAGGGAAGCCTGCCAATCGCGGGCGCACTCGTTTACATAACCAGCAGCATGCCGGATCCCATACCCGAAGAAGCCTACTGCAATGAATGCGAAAACATGACAGGACTCAAGTGGACGCTTACGAATCCTGACGGAACCTTCCTTCTCAAGGAGGTTCTTACGGGCGACAGGATGATTGTTGTGCAGAAGGGGCAGTTCCGCCTGGTATCGGACATAAAGATAGGTCTTCAGGCACTTCAGACCGTGCCTTCGTCAATGACGACGCTTCCTGGCGAGACCACGGCCGACGGGCGCAAGACCATTCCCAGGATAGCTGTTTCAGCGGACGGCACCTGGGATTGTATAGAGGACCTGCTTGCAAAGCTGGGCCTGGGTCAGACAAATGCCAACGGCAAGCTGATTCTGGGTTCGGAACATTTCGATATTTACAATCACGCGGCCATGTATCCGGGCTATCCGCAGGAGACGGAGCTGCTGAACAACAAGGACGTGATTGATACTTATCACATGATCTTCATTCCCTGCATCGGGGGCGCGCAGCAGTACAAGCTTCTGAAGGACGCAGCGTTCGTGGAGAACATCCACGACTATGTTGCAAAGGGCGGAAAATGGTACGGCTCGTGTTACGCGTATGACTGGGTGGAGCAGATCTTTCCCGAGTACATAGAGTTCCAGGGCAATGACGTTGCCATAGGCTCGGCCGAGCTCGGCACTGACTATGACTGTGCAGGCACGATTTACGGGGATGAACTGATCGAGTGGCTGAACGTGGTGGAACCGGGCGCGAGTCCAATGGCTTTTCCCCTGCAGGGCGCCTGGGTGGTGGCCGACAGCGTGGCGCCATCCGTGGACAACGGCATGGGGCCTGACGGCGGTCCGATTGAGCCCATTGTATGGGCTACCAACAACGGCGCCATGGGCAAGCCCATGACGGTCACTTTCCCGTACGGGTGCGGCAAGGTGTTTTTCTCTGCCTATCACACGGTCGAGGAAGCCGCGCCCATCATCCGCCCGCAGGAAAAGATCCTCACCTACCTCATCATGGACATCGGCGTCTGCTCCGGCGATTACATAATCGAATAGGGGCGATGCCTGCATCGCCCTGATCCCGCCTGTATCGATCATAACGAATTACCCCCGCCTTATAAAAATTTACCACCTGATAACCGATCTGATGTAAACTGAGCCAAAGAGTTATTCAGGATCAAGGGGGTCTTGGAAAATGAAACAAAACATAATCTGTCTTGTAACCATACTTCTGGGGCTGGCTGTATCAGCTCCGCGCTGCATGGGTTATGATGACGCGGAAGACAGGGAATCAACCAGTAAGGGCGTTGATGCCGGTGTAGACTCCGGTACAGATACGGACACTGATAGCGACAGTGACACGGATACTGATGCCGATACGGACAGTGACACTGATACGGACAATGATACAGATACTGATGCAGATACTGACGCTGACGGTGACAGTGATACAGATGCAGGTTATGATCATCCGGAGGTAGTCAGGGATTGCGACGGCGGGTGGTGTGTTATTCCGGCCGGTTCATTCTGGATGGGGTCACCGGACGGTGACTGTCCTCCGGATTATCCCGGTGGCAGTAACTGCACGCCTGAACCTGATGAGGAATGGGCGCGCGAAGTTCTTCACTATGTGAAGCTGACAAACAGCTTTGAGATCATGTCCACAGAAGTGACGCAGGCACAGTTCGAGAGTGTGATGGGATGGAATCCAAGTGAATTCAAAACCTGCGGCAGCAACTGTCCCGTTGACTATGTATCCTGGTACGATGCAATTGCGTATGCGAACGAGCTTTCTCTTGTTGATGGTCTGACGCCATGCTTCAAATTCAGCAACGTGACCTGCCTCGAAGGTAAAAAGGTGGGTTCAAGCTATATGGACTGTCAGAACACAACGCAGGAGGGTATAGATAAAGCAACTGTCGAACTGGACGGAGTGACAAGCGTGTACGACTGCTCAGGGTACAGGCTTTCAACCGAAAGCGAGTGGGAGTATGCGATTCGTGCAGGAAGTCTTACGGCCTTTTACCCGAGTGAGGGTAATGATGGAACTATTACGAACACGGAATGCAATGATCCAAACCTGGATCAGATCGCAGTATACTGCGATACGCCGAGCCATGACACAGAGCCTGTTGCAGGAAGAGAACCGAATGCATGGGGACTTTACGACATGAGTGGCAATGTATTTGAGCATGTGTGGGACTGGTATAGCGCGTATCCCTACGGGTCTACATCGTCACCGGCGGTGGACCCGGAAGGCCCGGCGGCAGGGTCCTTCAAGATCAAACGCGGTGGAAGCCTGGACAGATACTCCAAATCGTGCCGCTCTGCGTACCGTAAAGAAATTGAGCCAGGAGACAGGATGAGCGGCTTTTACGGTTTCCGCCTGGCCAGGACCAGATGAACCGCAAAAACCGGGCACCAGACACCATTTAACCCACCGTAATCCCTTGTGAAATCCCATCTGCCACTGAATCACCCCCATTTTTTTTTAATTTTTTAAAAAAATCCTGCAACTTTTCGCCCGCCCGCTCCGATAAGTATATGAGACCCAGTGAGGCTCAATTGGGAAAGGGAAGGGCCCTTTTTCATAAAACAGGCGAAAGGACAGGGAAAATGGATATGCGGCTGGAAATGAAGATGAAGCAGAAAGAAGCGGACGGGGACGCGGGCAAAGAGGCGAAGCCCGGCAACGGGCCCGGCGGGATAAGCCTTAAGCAGCACACGGGCGTTGTTCACAGAGCCATGCCCCTGCTTGAGTCGGTACCCACAGACGAGGTGCGCAGCCCCGACATGCCCATCGACATCTTTATCGCGGAAAGCACCACCATGGTCCTGGCCGCGCAGGAGCATGCACACGATCTCGAAGCCGTGGGCTACACGAAGGACATGGCAAAGCACTTCGAAAGCCTCGTGCTCGCCCTGGACTCTGCTCAGGCCGTGTGGAGCTCGGAGAGGAAAAAGGGACGCACAGAGGAGACCGCGAAGATCATGGACGAGGCCGTCAGATTCCGTTCATGGGTAATGGACGCGGCCGCACTCGCGTTCAGGAAGAACAGTGAAGGCAGGGCGAGGCTGTCCATGATACGCGAGAACGAAGGCATGCTCGACGTGATTGCCGACCTGCGCGATCTTGCGATCATGCTGACGGACTTCCCGGAGAGCTTCGAGGCCATACGCGTGAACGTTGAAAAAAATGCCCGGGCGTCATCGGAACTTGGTAAAAAGCTGCAGGTGCAGCTTGCACAGGAGCGGGTAAACGGCACGCTTACGAACAGCAAGGAGCTGAGGGACAGGGCCTACACGCTTGCAAGGGAAGGCGTGAGCGAACTGAGGGCGTACGCCTCATTCGCCTTCCGCGACGATGCGACGGACAGCCGAAGGGGGCGGTTTTCTTCGGACTATCATCGAAAAAGGCTTAACAGGTCCAGGCACAGGGAGAGAAAAGAACGCGTTAAGCCGTAAATTCCTTTTCTGTATCACTCCAGACTGTTCCCGTATCACCACAATCCATCTCCGTATCACCACAATCCATCTCCGTATCACCCTAATCCTTCCCCGTATCACCCCAAACCGTTTCCGTATCGATACGGGAGACTGAATGCCTGATACGGAATGCGAAATGTCTGATACGGGACCAGAATTCATGATACGGAAGACCACTTCAGTGATACGGACGACCACATCCGTGATACGGGATGCCGCCTACATGATACGGACTGTATGAACAAGTGATCATGTTCGAATTCGAACCCGATGACGGTTTCAGGCACCCCGGGCTTCCCCTTTCCATGGTTCTCCGGGCAGTCTGGCGACAAGTTCGTCATGAACCATGTCAGCAGCGACCGATGGATCGTAATTGATGTCGGCCCGGATGAGCGGCTTGATGTCTTCCAGAAACTGTCTGCTGTCCAGCTTTTCCGACAGGTTTTTCTCGAATTCTGCCCGCGATACCGGGCTGCCGCTATAATCCATATATCGTAAAAAGCATTCAATTATTCGATCGCAGTCAGTTTCTCCAGATTTCAACGCCAGCCACAGGTCAAAGAGATCCCGTCCTTTTTTACGCTGGTACAGTGCCCTCATCTTGGTTCCAAGCAGCTCGTCGAGTTTGTAGACCTGCACATCGGCCGAATTCGTAAACCAGGGATTGTCGACACTGAATTCCCGCCTGTCTGTGCCGAGCACGGAAAAATGCTCCCTTGTGTTGATCTCGATCTTCAATCGCATGCCGGATACCGGTTCAAAGGATGTTTCGAATCGGTAGTAAAGTGAGAATCGATCCCTGCCCTGCTTCCATTTAGGGCTTCCAAGCCAGTAATCAAGAGTCTTGCGGATTTCGCCGATCAGATTGCCGATAGGACCGGCTTTGCGCCGGACAAGATCTATGTCCTCGGAATATCGCCCGGCTTCAGCAAAGAACAGCTTGTTAAGAGCGGAGCCGCCTCTGAAGACGAGTTGATCCGCAACCGTACTGTTGCTGTACATTGCGACAAGGGCTCTTGAAAGCACCAGGTCCTGTTCAACCTGTTCGTTGGACGGCCATGGAGCACTGCTTCGCCAGGCTGTTATGTTTGCCCGCGGGATCATATGTCCAGCTCCAGTTCTGCATTAGGGCGGATATTCCAGCGATTGTCCGCGTCCGCATCCGCCCGTTCTCCGGTAATCAGGGGCACGGGTTTAGGTTTTCGTTCTTTCAGCCACTCAGCAAGCCGGTCTGCGATTTGATCCTCCCCGATTGTGTCGAGGATGTACCCGAGTCGCTGCACGTCCGGAAGATTAAAAAGCGGGGCGATTTTAACCAGGGACTGACTCTTCAACTTCTCGGAGAGCTCCGAAAGAACCATGGCGACGTTGCTAATGTGTCCTGAATCTGCCGGGTAACGAATCAAGTCAAAGGCCGTAACTTCCTCAGTAGCAACACGCATTGTTCCGGTTTCAGTCTGTTTATGCACAACGGGCATCTGCTCTATCTTGTTATTCATGGTGAACCGTATCGTGACTCTGTCCGCATGCATTTCACGCACCGGCCTGCCTGTGACCACCTGAAACACCATGGGCTGCTGATGCCCGGCACCATGAATCGCGGCAGCACTGAGCAGTCCGACGTAATACGGCAGGTCGAGATGTTTCATCAGGTCATCTATGAACCAGCTTGCCGGCGGGGCTCCGACAGTCTGGTACTCCGGTGGAACCACAACGTAAAAACCACGTCGGGGGGAGACGATTCGGCCCTGCTTTTTCAGCCTCCTGAGCGCGCTTTGAGCCGCAACAAATGAGCGTTCAGTATCGGATTCCACCTGGGAACGCGTGAACGTATACTTTCCCCGTGACTGTAGCTGTTCTATCCATTTTAGTAACGAGGGGTTGCGAGACATTTTATTCGCCTTTTAGTCTTTTTTAAGCTTCCAGAAGTTAGCACTTAACGCTAACTTATGCAAGTAAAAATCCCAATATCGTCCTGCCTGCATTATTTCACCATCCGTGGGATCTGAGATTTCAATGATTCTGTGCTAAACTGGGGACATCCTCGTAATTGGGAGGGGGAAAATGTCTTTCTGGTTTTACAAAAAGGGCAGGGCGTATTCCGCATCGATACCGGTTGAGTTCCTGCTGGCCGTGACCTGTATCACGGCGGTCGTTGTTATTTCGCGTTATGCGGCGAGGCCGCAGAGGATTTTTACCGACGCGGTCGTTGTGCTTGTAATCGGGTTTTTTCTTTTTCTTGTTTCAAAGATTCACCAGTTTTCAAAAGGGCACGGGTTGAACACGTGGGGCCGGAAGGACATGAAAAAGCCGTACCGGTGGCTTTATGTGCTCGGGTATGTGCTGATGGGCATCGGGGTTCTGATGGTGGTGTTTTTTACACTGATTACAAAAGGAGATTTCCTGGGAAAGAACACCGAATATTGCCCTCCGGAGCACAGGATAAGTGATACGTCGAGCTGTGTCGTGCTGGATAAGTTGGACGACAGAGTGCTGATACAGCACGCGGACCTGGATACGAATGAAAACTATTTTGAAATCATCAGTGGAAACACTTCAGAAAAATACGAGATGCCGTTTCATATCACCCGTCTGGCGCCCTCGGGATACGAAGCCCGGCTGATAGATAATGATTACGAAGCAATTCTGATTAATGGAAAGAGGCATGTGCTTGAGGCCCGGAGGGAAGAATGAAGCCCCGGCATGTGATACAAGACACCGTCTGGAACGTGAGATATTGAACACCAGCGAATTCACAGGAAGCTTACTCAGTAAAAAGTTCAGCAGCCGGAGGAGAGTGCTGCTTTTTCTTTTTCTGCTTTACCTGCTGTGCGTAGTTGTATCGAACATTTCATACTATTTCATAAATTCCATCTGGGTATTTGATCCATTTGGCCAGGCTACTGTTTTACAGATGATCTCAGGTAGTCTATTTTTTGTCTTGTTTTGGCTGATTGTTGCATCTCCATTGTCATTACCCCTTTCACTGGCTGAGCTGTCTGGTCTTTCAGAAAAAGCTCTGCTGTGGGCCGACAGTCCTGTACAGGCGGTTTATCATGTGAACCCGTGGATTATCATCGGGTTGTTCTGGGCGGTAGTGGTGACGCTGGTTATTCTCCTTTTCTGGAAACGATATAAATACTTGTATGTAATTTTAGTAGTAATTTTCCTGATGTGTTCCATATATTGGATCAAGATCACGGAAAATTCTTTGCTGGTGTAAGTCCCATGTACCTCTGCCCATCCTGTAAAAAGAAGTTAAAAAGAGCCAGGCACAATGCGGGCATGTACTGGACATGCAGTCAATGTGAAGGCCGCCTGCTTACCATTCCCATGCTCAGAAACCTCGTACACAAGGGCCACGTGGACGAACTCTGGATCCGGGCGAAGTCTGCGGAGTATGAACATCACCGCAAATGCCCTTCCTGCGATCACGACATGCACGAGGTGCCGATTCCGGGAATGAAAGACACGGTATGGCTGGACGTGTGCACCATCTGCCACTTTGTATGGTTCGACACAAAGGAATTTGATTCCCTTTACCAGCTGCCGCAGAAAAAGGGCGAATACGACGGACTGCCGCAGGATGCCAGGGAAAAGCTGGCTGTCATGAGATCAAAGCTCATAGCCGAGCAGCCGGGTGACTACAGTGCAGGGCCTGCCCATGAATGGGATGAAGTGATAAAGGGTTTTTCCGGACTGCCAATCGAATACTCAAGCCCTGAACTCAAGTCAAAGCCGTGGGCCACCTGGGGTCTGACGATCCTTGTTATGCTCGTAAGCGTGCTGGCCTTTTTCGATCACGAAAACATGGTCAAAGAGTTCGGAATGGTGCCGGCGCACTTCTGGCGGTACGGAGGCCTTACGTTCATAACATCGTTCCTGCTGCATGGTGGCATAGTCCACCTGCTTGGGAACATGTATTTTCTCATGGTGTTCGGGGACAATGTAGAGGATACGCTCGGTGTCGGAAGATATCTGCTGCTGGTTTTTCTCGCTACCATTACAGGCGATTTCCTGCACATCGTATCGGACTTTTCATCCGAGAGGTCGCTCATAGGTGCGAGCGGGGGGATTTCGGGCGTGATTGCGTATTATGCCCTGAGGTTTCCCAGGGCTAAACTGGGCTTAGGCGTAAGCCTGTACTACTTCCTGCGCATAGTCAGGCTTCCGGCCATTGCGCTTCTCGTGATCTGGATTCTGTACCAGATCTTCGGCGCATGGGCGCAGCTCGCCGGGATGACAAACGTGTCCTCGCTCGCCCATATCGGCGGGGCTCTGGTGGGATTTTTATTCTGGCTGAAGACGAGGAGGGAGTGAGGGAATAGAAAAAGGACGCCCGGAACTTCGGGTGCGTACAGGGAGGAAATGTGAAATGCATATCACGCCTGAAGATAAGAAGTTTTTGGAAAGGAAATTAACCTATATTTCCTATCCTTTTTTATACCGGATACCAATTTATTTTCTGCTGCCTGTATATTTTGCAGTGAGTACTTACTTCAGGGGGACTGTCGACATGTGGTTGCTCATACTAGTTGTCGTTGTTTATCCATTTGTGATGATCAAGAATGACCTGGAAACAAAGAGGTTTATTAACATAGTTGACGGGCTGGCAAAAAAGTTGCTGGAAGTGGAGAAATGACAGATCCGGGGAAAAATAACATGGCACAGCAGAAATCTGACAGGCAGGGGGAAGAACAGCAGCTGTCCTTCTGGGAGCGCGGGATTGTTGGGTTGTTTCAGGCGAATGTGATTCTTAACGCGCTGGTTTTATTAATCATGTTTGTCGTTCTGATAAGCATGGTTCTTTGCGGGGGAAAGTTATGAAAAACGTGAGCGGAATAAAGAAGGTCATATTTTACCTGATTATTTTTCTTGTTGGATTGCTGGTTTCCGCCTACCTGACGCTTGGTCTTACCTGGTTCTGGTATCGTTCATACGAAGACATTTCCAAAAAACTGGAAAAATCTCAGGTGAATTTTATCAGATGCATGAGACAGTCACAGCACGACGCGAAAATATATTTCAGGAAATCGGAAGATCTGGACGAGGAATTCAACAACTGCCTTGAAACATGCGGTGAATACTACAGGTCGCAGAAGGCCCTGAGAGGAAATGGGTCTCTCGGGGATGATCCGATTGCCGAGTGAGACATGACATGAAACTCGATGTCACTACGTGGAAAAGATGGGTCGACTGGTCAGAACGCATAGAGGAAAGTCTATCGAATACACTGGGCTTCAAGGCTATTCACGATTGTTTCGCGGAAGTTGTGATGGAAAACGCGGAACACATCGACAAACACCACGGGGGTACATTTTATGATCTGGTGCGTTATGGATACGGGGTGCAAGCCGCAATGGCTGTGAGGCGACAGGTAAAGAATGATAAAGGCAGCGTTTCATTGGCGAGGCTGCTAGATCAGATTAATAAATGCTCGGAACAGTTTACTTATGAATTTTATCTTGAGCGATTTCCTTTAAAGGGCGAACGGACTTTTCCTGGCTGGCAGGAAGATACTTTTAATGGGTTCAGTGAAGATGGAAAAATAATCTCACGTGATGTTATTGCCAGGGATCAGAAAGAAATAGAGACCCTTAATACTGAGATAGGAGCCTACGTGGACAGAGTTCTCGCGCATGATGATATAAAAGGACGGGAATTAGGAACCACATATAAAAAAATTGATGACGCTCTTGCTGTCGTTGACCGTATTGCCTGCCGGTATATCGCTTTACTGACCTCTAATGGCTACGCAACGTTAATGGCACAAAATGATTACCCGTGGCAGGGCATTTTCAAAGTCCCATTCGACATAAGAGATGAAATGTGACGCGAACCCAAATACATCATGCGCAAGGTATATAAATAGTCTGCCGCTTGCCGGCGTTGCAGAAAAAAGATTACCAGCCGTCCGGCTTTGGTAACTTCTGGCCATTGTCGAGAACAAGCGGATCCGGAAACTGGTGTTTCAGGTAAGTGTTCAGCCTTATTGAGAAAGATTCCGGGGCCAGGGCTTTTAATTCGTTGTTGGTCCTTTTGTAAGGGAAGATAAAGAAAATGTGCTTCATCGGAAATAATCGTTTGCACGTTCTCACCGCAGGAGCCAGATCCGTATCTCCGGTCATCAATATCACAGTATCTGCTTCATTTGTCTGACATACTTCGAACAGGCGCGTGGCAAGTGCAACATCGGTTTCCTTTTCCTCATGCCCGATGAACTTTGACTTGCAGTTCGTACAGAAAATCTCTTTTGCTTTGAATCTGCTCAGCTCTACATTCACGCCGGTTCCTCGAAGGCATTTCATATAATATTTATGCCTGCTGATTTTTTCCCGTGATTGATGAGTCGGAGGTGCGGAATAATAATATACCCGCTCCAGGGAAACCCTCTCTCCAACTATTTCACCGACACCGCTGAGATAGGTATTGCAGAGCTTTCGTAAATCCAGCCATTTGGTAGTAGCCTTATTTGCATCTCTGCCTGCATCTACAAGCGAGTGATATAAATTAAAGCCATCGACGACGAATATTGTGCGGTTCATTGTAAAAAAAGCCTCCGGGCCTCGACCCGGAGGGGTCCAGTGAGCGCGTAGTTCACTGGGGATGAATTGCATTCAAAATATGCGTATCTGGCGGGCTGTGTCAACAAAGGCCATTTTTTCCAATTTTCTTCGCAAACCCCTGCAACTTCTGGCGCTCCCGTACCGATAAGTATATGAGACCCGTTTGGGCTAGATAGACTACTACCACAGTGGTGTTCAATAAGGAGGGATAGTGTTGAAATCGAGAGCTTTGGTAAAGGTCGGCATAATTCAACAGCGAATTCTTATGATCCGTGGCGAGAAGGTTATTCTGGACGCAGATCTGGCAGAGGCTTATGGAGTAACTACCAAGGCCCTTAATCAAGCCGTTCGTCGAAATGCAGGCCGATTCCCACCCGATTTCATGTTCCGCCTGACAGTGGAGGAGAAACTTGAGGTGGTAACAAATTGTGACCACCTTCAGAAACTCAAGTATTCACCGGTCAATCCATGTGCCTTTACCGAACACGGAGCAATTATGGCTGCCAGTGTGTTGAATTCATCGAAAGCGATTGAGGTCAGCGTTTTTGTCGTGCGTGCATTCGTCCAGCTTCGCGAGATTATTGCTGGCCACAAGGAGCTGGCTCACAAGATTGCCCAGTTGGAGAGGAAACTGGGTGACCATGACGAGCAGATCATGGTTCTGTTCGAGGCGATAAAACAACTTATGGACCCGAATCCGCCACCGAAGAAAAGACGCATTGGCTTTGTCGCAGAGTGACTGACCAAGCCCCCATAACCCCCACCGAAATCCCCTTTTTCAATTTTCTTCGCAAAATCCTGCAACTTCTGGCGCTCCCGTACCGATAAGTATATGAGACCCGGCAGGGCAGTATTTTCCCGGAACCCCGGTCCCTGCCACTGTTTGACTTGACCATTTGAAATGACTATATTGAGGAAAGAGAGGGGAATCATTATGAAAAGCATGGCAATAAGCGAGTTCAAGGCCCACGCGCTTAAGGTGATAGACCGCGTGTCAAAGACCATGGAAGGCGTTGTGATCACGAAGCGCGGCAGGCCTGTTGCGCAGGTGATCCCTTATAAAAAGCCTCAGAAGAACGCCGGGCCGGGCAGGCTCAGCTCGGCCCTGGTGTTTGAAAAAGACATTGTTTCCCCGCTCGGCCCGGATATCTGGGAAGCCTCTGAATGAAATACCTGCTGGATACGCATGCATGGATCTGGTGGAACATGAATCCCCGGATGCTGTCCTCAAAAGCCAGAAGCGTGATATCGGATGCTACACGAATTAAGGTAGGGGCGGTTCGCGAACCGCCCCTTCTGCTGTCCGCCATCTCCCTGTGGGAGTTCTGCAAGCTGCTGCAGAAAGGAAGGCTGTGCATATCAATTGATCCGGAACAGTGGATTGAAACGGCCATGGAAATACCCGGGCTCAGGCTGGTGCCCCTTACGCCGTCCATTGCGTACGCATCAACCGTTCTGCCGGAGCCATTCCATGAAGATCCCGCGGATCAGATAATCACGGCCACCGCGCGCGAGGAAAACGCCACGGTAATTACAAAGGATAAGAGGATTCTCAAGTACGGGCACGTACGCAGTCTGTGGTAGGGGCGATATGCCTACGAATTCCTCTTCCTGAATTCGTGCATGAAGTCTGCGAGGCGACCGGCGCCTTCGATTGGCATTGCGTTGTACATGGACGCGCGAAGGCCGCCGACTGACCTGTGCCCTTTCAGCCCCGACATTTCCGATTCAAGCGCTTCGTTAATAAACTTCTTTTCAAGCTCTTCGTCCGGCAGTCTGAAGCACACGTTCATCCTCGACCTCGAAGCCTTTTCAACAGGGCAGCTGTACCAGCCTCCGGATTCATCGATGGCTTCGTACACCATTGACGAACGCTCAATCGCGCGTTTTTCCATTTCGCTTACACCGCCCTGCGACTCGACCCACTCGAGCACAAGCTTCATCATGTAGATTGCGAAAACGGGCGGAGTGTTTGCGAGCGAGTTCTTCGATGCGTGCGTTCTGTATGATAGATAACGCGGAACTCCTCCGGCGCATTTATCGAGCAGGCGTTTGCTTATTATCACGAGTGCCGCGCCCGCGGGCCCCAGGTTTTTCTGCGCCCCCGCGTAAACAAGATCCAGTTTAGAAAAATCCACGGGCCTGGACATGATGTGCGATGACGCGTCCGCAACAAGGGGCACCGCGCCGGTGTCGGGGACATCGTGCCATTCGATCCCGCCTATTGTCTCGTTCGTGGTCACGTGAACGTAGGCCGCATCGTCTTTGGGCTTTATCTCGTCCGGCCGCGGCATGCGGATGAAGTTTTCCGGCTCACCCGACCAGATAACTTCCGTGTCACCCACGGCTCCTGCGTCCGCAATGGCCTTTGCAGCCCAGTAACCCGTGTTCACGTACTGCGCGGTCGATCCCGTTTGAAGCAGGTTCAACGGCAGCATTGCGAACTGCATGCTCGCGCCCCCCTGAACGATGAGGGCCTCATGGGTGCCGGGCACCCTTAACAGGCTGCGTACGAGCTCGAGGGCCCTGTTATGAACCGCATCGTAGTGCGGCCCGCGATGGCTCATTTCGATAATCGACATGCCTGAATCTTCAAAGTTTACGAGCTGTTCGGCCGCCTGCTCCAGCGCCGGCACAGGAAGCGTGCACGGCCCTGCGGAAAAGTTGAATATTCTCTTTGTCATGAGCGGAATATGCCTCTGAAAGGATATAAAAATCAAGACGTAGTAAGGGCGGTTCGCGAACCGCCCTTACACCGAACCGCCCTTACACCGAACCGCCCTTACACCGAACCGCCCCTGCTGCGTTGTTTAACTTTTATTAAGAACACAAACACTGCTTGCACATTCAGTGTCTTAAGGTCAGAATACTCAACCTGAGACGGATAACGGAATCAAATACGCTGTCCGGAGGTTAATGCTAAATATGAAGACGGTTCGAAACATAGTCCTCATCGTAATAATACTGGGGGCGGGAATCGGTCTTTATTCAATCTTTGTCATGGCCAAGACAAAACCCGGAAGACAGGAAATCCGTCAGAAGAGCATCGTGGTAGAGACAATGAATGTCGATCCCGGAACCCGCACGGCGAGAGTAACCGCAATGGGAACCGTGATCCCGGCAAGGGAAGTCGCGGTTTCGCCGCAGGTAGGGGGCCGCATCATAACCATGGGCGAAAAATTCCTTCCCGGAAGCCGCATGCTCAGGGGCGACCTGCTCGTAAGGATAGACCCGAGCGACTACGATGCAGCGCTCGAGAACCAGCAGGCGAACGTGACCAGGGCCGGGGTGGAACTGGCAAGGGAAAAGGGCCTGAAATCCGTGGCCGAGGCCGAGTGGGAGCTCATAGGCAGTGACGATGTGAAGCCGGACGAAGAGGGCCGCAAGCTCGCCTTGAGGGAACTGCAGCTCAAGCAGGCCGAGGCAAACCTCAAAGCCGCCCAAAGCAGCCTGTCCCAGGCGAGGCTCAACCGCGAGCGCACGGTTGTGAACGCGCCCTTCAACAGCATAGTGAGAGAAAAGTTCGTAGACGTAGGTCAGGTCGTGGCCCCGGGCACACGCATAGGAACCATGGTGGACAGCGACGTTTTCTGGGTGAGGGTCTCGGTGCCCATGGACAGGCTCAAGTGGATAATGATACCGGGCGTGAACAGCGAACGGGCGTCGGCCGCGACGGTGATACAGCAGGTTAGCGGAGACATCGAGGTCACGAGGACGGGAAAGGTCATCAAGCTTCTCGGTGACCTGGATCCAAAAGGCAGGATGGTGAGGCTTCTGGTTGAGGTCGAAAACCCCCTGGACACCGGAAGCTCTGAAGAAGCTTCGGGTCTTCCCCTGCTTCTGGATGCCTACGTCAAGGTCATCATCGAGGGACCGGAAGAGGAGAACGTGTTTTCTCTTCCCAGGGGCGCGCTCAGGGATTCCTCAACCGTATGGATACTGGACGATGAGGACAGGCTGAGAATAAAGGACGTCGAAGTACTCTGGAGCCTGGACGACATGGTGTTCGTAAGAAACGGCATCGGCCCGGACGACAGGATTATCACCAGCAGGATAGGCACGCCGGTGGAAGGCATGATTCTGAGAACCGGCACAGAACCCGGGAAATGAATTCTCCGCAGAAAAATCTTTCCGGCATGATCAGCTGGATGGCGCACAATCCGGTTGCAGCCAATCTTCTCATGGTAACGTTCATCGTGGGCGGTTTCCTGATGCTCAAGATGCGCGTGCGCCAGGAGGTCTTTCCGCAGATAGAACCCGATTACGTGAACATCACTGTTCCGTATCCCGGGGCCAGCCCCGAGGAAGTGGAACAGGGCATACTGCTGGCCATAGAGGAGGCCGTTCGTCCCCTGGACGGGATCAAGGAGATAAATTCAAGCGCGTCCGAGGGAGCGGGGTCCGTCAGCATCGAGCTTGATATCGGTGTGGACAAGAACAAGGCGCTCGCGGATGTGAAGAGCGCGGTGGACAGGATAGTCACTTTTCCGCAGGACGCGGAAAGACCCATAGTGATGGCGCCCAAATGGCGGGCCGAGGCGATTTCCATCGTCATTTACGGGGATCAGAAAGAAAAGGTTTTGAGGGAGTTCGCCGAGACCATGCGCGACGAGCTGCTGGATCTTCCGGAGATATCCTACGTGGAGCTCTTCGGCACGAAATCCATGGAGATAAGTGTTGAAGTCCCGCAGGACACGCTCAGGCAGTACGGCCTGACCCTGGGTCAGATTGCGTCGAAAGTGAGGCAGACGGCACTCGAGATCCCGGCCGGCGGTGTAAAGACACCGGCCGGCGAGGTTCTGTTGAGGACGGCTGAGCGAAGGGACCTGGGAAAGGAGTTTCTGGATATAGCGGTTGCTCACTCGACCGACGGGGTGCCGGTGAAACTCGGAGACATCGCGAACATAGAAGACGGTTTTGCCGAGACGGATCTCGAGGCGGCATACGAGGGGCAGAGGTCGATAGAGATAGAGGTGTACAGCGTGGGAGACGAGTCGCCCACGGTCGTTGCCGAAACCGCAAAGCGTTATGTTGAGAAGAAAAGGAAGCTGCTTCCCGAGGGCGTGAATATCACCACCTGGAGGGACAGGAGTGAGATTTACCAGGACAGGCTGGATCTCCTTCTCAGGAATGCGGCAATAGGACTCATGCTCGTGCTCATAATACTCGGGCTTTTCCTGGAGCCCAGGCTCGCCTTCTGGGTGACAATGGGCATACCGATTTCGTTTTTCGGATCCTTCTTCTTCCTTCCCATGTTCGATGTATCGCTCAACATGATCTCCCTTTTCGCTTTCATCATCACGCTGGGAATGGTCGTGGACGATGCCATTGTAGTGGGCGAAAACGCGTTCAGGTTCAGACGAAAGGGCATGCAGTTCCTGGAGGCCGCTGTAAGAGGGGCCAGGCAGGTGTCCATGCCCGTGTTCTTCTCTGTCGCCACCACGGTGGTTGCCTTTGCTCCCGGGCTTTTCATTCCCGGTACCAGGGGCAAGTTCATGATGAACATACCTCTCGTGGTCATCCTGGTCATGTCCATATCCCTTATCGAGTCCTTTTTCATACTGCCCGCCCACATCAGCCACCTGGGAACGGGCGCCTGGCTGAAGTTTCTGACGGAAAGGCAGAAAAAATTCTCGATGGGGGTGGAGAAATTCATAAAAAAGGTCTATGCGCCGTTTCTCAACTTCGCCATGAGAAACAGGTGGATCACGGTTTCCGTGGGTATTGCGATACTGGTTTCGAGCTGCGGGCTCATCAAGGGCGGCCACGTCAAGATGACGGATTTTCCCAAGGAGGAATCCGACTGGGTGAGCGTCGAGGCAAAGCTTCCCTTCGGCGTGTCGATTGACGAGACCGAGGCCGTGATGCAGCGCCTTATCGCGACTGCAAGGGAGACTATCAACGAAAACGGCGGCCCTCAGATAAACAGGGGGATTTTCTCAATACTGGGAGCTTCCAGGGGGGGTATGGGAAGCCACGTGACAATGGTGATAGTAAACCTCGTTCCGACTGATTTCAGGCCGATCGGATCCTACGACTTTTCACAGAAGTGGAGAAAGAAGATAGGACAGATACCGGGAATTGAATCCCTGACCTTTGATTTTACCACGGGACACGGAGGTTCTCTGCCCATAGACGTGCAGCTGAGCCATTCGAGGACGGAGACACTGGAAGCCGCAGCTGCTGATCTCGCGCGTCAGCTGGCTTCCTTTGACGGCGTAAAAGACGTGGACGACGGCATAGAGCTGGGAAAGCCGCAGTGGGACTTCACACTCTCTCCTGAAGGAATAGCGGCCGGGCTCACGTCCGCGGATCTTGCGTCGCAGGTGCGCAGTTCATTTTACGGAGCCGAGGCACTCAGGCAGCAGAGGGGGAGAAACGAGATACGCGTGTTCGTCCGCCTTCCGCGGGAGGAGAGGGAATCACTGACAAACGTCGAGGACATGATAATCCGCACGCCCGACGGCGGCGAGATGCCGCTGATGGCGGCAGCCGAAGTAAAGGAGGGCAGGGCGTACACGTCCATAAGACGCACCAACGGAAAAAGAACCATTCGCGTGATGGCCGACGTCGAGGAGGACAGGGCGAATGCGCAGGAGGTAATGGCGGCCCTTTACAGCGATGTGCTGCCCGACCTGCGCCTTAAATATCCGGGCCTGGGATACGGACGTGCGGGCAGGCAGAAATCCATGCAGGAGTTCATGGATTTTCTCTTCAAGCTGGCATACCCCCTGGCCCTCATCGTCATGTACGTGCTGATAGCGATTCCGCTGAGGAGTTACCTGCAGCCCTTCTTCGTGGTCATGATAGCGATTCCGTTCGGAGCGGTGGGCGCAATCGTGGGCCACCTCATCATGGGATACATGATGAGCCTCATAAGCTTCATGGGATTCGTGGCTTTGTCCGGCGTGGTTGTGAACGATTCGCTCGTATTCGTGGCAGCTGCAAACAGGATCAGACAGGAAAGGGGCCTCAACGGCTTTGATGCGGCCTACGAGGCAGGCCAGCAGCGTTTCAGGGCCATCGTGCTCACGTCGCTTACGACATTCGGGGGGCTGACGCCCATGATATTTGAAACCTCGGTGCAGGCGCGCGTGCTCATACCCATGGCCATAAGCCTGGGGTTCGGAGTGCTGTTCGCAACTCTGGTCACTCTTGTAATTGTTCCATGTCTTTTTGTAATGATAGAGAACCTGAGGGACTGGCGCTCGCTGCGCGCTTCGAACATGCGGGCGAAAGATGCCGGCGCGATCGGCGGAGAATCGACATGAAAAAATTAATATACAGATGCGGGAGCATGGCGTGTGCGCTCGCACTGGTACTGAGCTGGTCCGCGGCGTTTGCTCAGGATGCGGGCCGAAAGCGGCATGATGCCGTAAGCAGCAGGGTAAACACACAGCTTCCGGATATTACACCGGGCAGGCACCTGACACTGGGAGAAGCGTTGAATGCCACGGATCAGAGAAGCCCTTCGCTGGCGGCTGCCAGGGCGGATATTGCAAGGGCAAGGGCCGACCTCGAAAGATCCTGGGCGGTACTGATCCCGTCTGCAAAGGGGACGCTCACGCACACTCATAACGATCACGAGGATACGACCACGTTCAGCTCGGGATCTCCGGATCTGTACGAAGCACTGGGCATTGAACCGCCGCCTTCGCGCGAGATAGTCGTACGCAGGCAGGACGATCTCAGCGGTGCCCTGCAGGTGAGTGCGCCCATAATAAATGCACAGTCCTGGATGAACGTGCACGCCACGAGGATGGGTGTGGAAGTGTCCCGCCTTACGGTCGAGAACGTAAGGCAGGAGCTGTTAATGGCCGTGGCCCAGACATATTACCAGGCGCTGAATGCAAACGCGCTTATAAAGGTTCAGGAGGCCCAGTTCCACGCAGCGGTGCGGCACATGAAGGTGGCCATGTTCAAGTACGAGTCCGGCGTGGGCCAGCGCCTGGATTATGTAAGGGCGAGGACCGAGGTGGTAAACACGAGGCAGAGCCTGCTTGCCGCTCACAGCGCACTGGACAATGCGCGCGATGCGCTGGGGGTTCTGACCGGCCTGGGCGGGCTGCCGTACCCGTCAGAGGCGCCGCGCCTGGATGTTCCGCATGAGGACGAAAAAGAGCTGGTATCAAAAGCTCACAACCAGCGGGCGGATCTCAGGGCGAAACGGGCGGGCGTTGAGATGTCGAAACGGCAGCTCGAAGCGTCCTGGATGCAGTTTCTTCCAACGCTGGACGCCACCTGGCAGCTTACGCACAGGTTTACGGATCCGTCCGGTTTCGGGTCGACCGAGGCCACGAGGTGGGCGGCCGTCTTCATGCTTACCGTGCCCATCTACAATCAGATCCGCTATGCTGACCTTGACCGCAACCGCGCGCTTTTGAAAAAGGCGAGGCTCGAAGCCGAGGACGCAAAGCAGAACACGGCAATGCAAGTGCGCAGGGCGGGCCGCGATTTTCACGTGGCAATGGCGCAGGTGAATGCGGCGGAGGAACAGGTCGTTCTAACGAGAGAGGCCATGACGCTTGCCGAGGCCGCGTACGAGTCCGGTACCGGCGACAGCCTGGCGGTCACGGATGCGCGTCGTTCGAGCCGCGAGGCCGAGGTCATGCTGGCAACGAGGCGCTTCGAGGCGCAGCTCGCGCTTCTTCAACTCATGAGATCCGTGGGCGTCGACATGGCCGGCATTGCAGAGGGG
>Ga0272442_10001138_pt1 | contig 40993 bp, 42 predicted proteins | sample SSMForm2O_FD_200262 | JGI IMG/M metagenome (GOLD analysis project Ga0272442, IMG submission 200262) | Marine sediment archaeal communities from Little Sippewissett salt marsh, Falmouth, MA, United States - SSM-Form-2O | ecosystem: Environmental > Aquatic > Marine > Wetlands > Sediment ...
TGCCGATGACCAGAGCGGACCAAAGAAGATAACTGTTGAAGACACGGGTGATGAGTGTCTTGAAGCTGATGCAGGCGTTGACAGTGGAACGGATGCTGATTCGGACATGGATTCAGATACTGATTCAGACGACGCTTCGCAGGATGAAGGAGGCGGGTGCGGGGTTGTGCACGGGGCTGCGTCGTCGTCCGAATTGATTCTTGCGCTTCTCATGATAACGGCGGGCCTTGCAGCATTCAGATTCCGGCATTCCTGATCCTCCAAGGGTGTCTGGTACCATTTAAAAGCAAATAATCACAAGGGTTTAAGAAAAAGTCTGCAACCAGTTGTCTCCTGGTACCGATAAAGTATCAGGAGGCAGTCATGAGAAAAATCAGAACAGCATGCACAATGGTGATTTTCGTCGCAGTCAGTGCGGGTTGCGACAGCAACGTCCCGGAAAAAGGGAAACTGTATTTTGACGCAGCGATACGGCCGGACAGCGGAATCAATAAGGACGGCGGAGGCGGCGGCGCTGATTCAGGCTCCGACAATCAAAGCGATGCGGGATCAGACCCGGGAAGTGGCGGGTGCCCCGAAGGACTGAGCGGCGAAAACTGCGATGTCTGCATAAGGTATGTAAACCAGGAGTCTGAATACCCCTATCCGGACGGGTTTTCATGGTCAGGCGCGTTCAGGAAGATCCAGAGGGCAATTGAATCCGCGAAGACGGCTACCGAGACCCACGGCGAAAGCCTCGTATGCGAGGTATGGGTAGCGGCAGGGCGCTATTACATCTACGGATCGGATTCGCTGAATACACATCATGCCGAGGACACGGTTCGCCTTTATCCCAGGGTCGAAGTCTACGGCGGATTTACGGGAATTGAAAAAGATCGATCCGGCAGGGACTTTCGAACCAATGAAACAATCCTTGACGGCCACGAGCATGAGGACAGCAATAAGCGCGTACTTCACGTCGTTACAGGCAGCGACGATGCCGTGATCGACGGGTTCACGGTTACGGGTGGGAAGGCGGACGGAGATATAAAGATCGATACCAGGGGCGGCGGCATCCTGCTGGATGAAGCTTCAACTGCAGTATCGAACTGCATTGTAATGCAGAATACGGCCGAAAGGGGAGGAGGGCTCGGAATCATTTACGCTTCGCCCGTAATAAGAAACTGCACTTTTTCGCACAACTCTGCTGGGTCAGGGGGAGGCGTTTACATTGATTTCGAGAGTGAGCCTGTTTTTGAAAACTGCGTTTTCTCCAAAAACTCGGCGGAGAATGGAGCAGGCATGTTTCTTTATGACTACGAGGGAACCGTTTTCGTAACAAACGCCACTTTTTATGCGAACGAGGCCGAAGACAGGGGAAGCGCTGTTTATATTATTTACGGAAACGCCGGAATAGTTAATTCAATTTTCTGGAATGATGTTCCGGATGAAATATACAATAACTCAAACAAGAACGAAGTCGCTGTTTCCTACTGCAACGTGCAGGGGGGATTCAGCGGACCGGAGAACATCGTTGCGGATCCATTGTTCAATGATCCGGTAAATGATGATTTCAGCCTGAAACAGGGCTCTCCATGCATAGACACGGGCGATGATTCTTCCGCACCTGATGCCGACATAACGGGCGCGACCAGAACAGACATACCCGACGCCGGAATCCCCGGACGCATATCCGACATGGGCGCGTATGAGTTCAGGTGATTTGGCGCCGGGGACTTTGAATAGTATACTCAAACAGGCAGGTATGAAATGAGCAGATACCTTATCGTTCTTGAAAAAACCGGCACCGGTTATTCAGCATATTCGCCCGATCTGCCGGGTTGCGTTGCAACCGGAGGCACACGGACCGAAGTTGAATCCAATATGCTTGAAGCGATTCGCATGCATCTCGAAGGGCTTAAGAGCCAGGGGCAGGATATCCCTGAGCCCCGGAGCGAGTCCTCGTGGATAGAAGTCCCGGCCGTGTGAGTCTGATTATATTCCGAGCTTAAAAATTCTGCCTTTTCGTTTTGATACGATCTATAATCATCCTGTTAACAAAAAGGGTTGTGTTATGAAAAAACTTTTTTGGCATGCATGTATCATCCTGCCGGCGGCGATTGCAGTTCTGTTCCCGGGAAGTGCTCTGTCCGATGTTGTCATGTATCCGGAAATTTACAAGCTTGTTCAGAATGGGCAGGATGTTGAGATAACAATCGCCCATGATGACCGGGGTTTTGCCGGGCCTCTGACATTGATGGCGGGGAATGATGACAAAGAATGGACGGTATTTGAAGAGCATAATCTCAATCCTGATGAATTGGTAAGAACAGATGAATACTGCGACGAAGCCTACCCGTATGATGCGGGGCTGGATGCCTGTGCGGAGCCTCCGGAAGACTGTGATAATGATGGAAAAGACGAATGTTGTGGATGGTGTGTTACTGAATATTATTATGAAATAGTTGACGAATGCGTTGAGCCCGGCCAGGTCGAATACGAACTGAGCGATTATGACGAGTTGCTGGACTGTCGTACAATTTCTGTACAGGATACAGGTGACGAATGCCTGAATAAAGGCGGCGACGGCGACGCAGACACGGATTCTGACGTGGACGCTGATTCTGATACAGACACGGACTCTGATAACGATGCTGATTCCGACTCGGACACGGATACGTCAGTTGATGCAGGCAATGACGATGACAATGACGAAAAAACAGAAGACAAATCAGGTTCAGGCGGCTGTGGTGTGAGTACTTACCGCATGTCAATGCCTGATGGCTCTGGTTTTTGTCTTTTGAAGATATACACCGTGTTGTTCATCTGACCAAAGGGGTGGTGAAGAAAAATAGCGATGCCGGGCCTTATGTATAGAATTCCGGAGACGGCATGAAACGTGAGAAGATCACATTCGTCGGGAATTCTGCAGCTACTGGAAGTGTTATTGTGCATTAGAGCAGTAATGGAACGGACAGCTGTAGCTTCACCAACTGCATTATCTGGCAGAATTCAATGCGGCCGGTATATGCAGAATCGGGATCAGGAGGGATAATTACGTACAGTGATGTACAGGGAATTGACGGCGGCATTGGTAATATCAGCAAAGATCCATTGTTTGTGGATATTGACACAGGCGACCTGCACCTGATGGAGGGCTCCCCATGCATAGACTCTGCCAGCGGATTAATTGCACCCGGATCAGATGTTGAAGGTATTTTACGGCAGGATGATCCTGCTTCGGTTAACGTTCATTCGTGCATTGATGCAGGGATTGATTCCGGATGTGTGGAGTATGCTGATATGGGAGCGTATGAGTATGTTCCGTAGTTGATTACTAACGGCAGAATTTATCTCCTTTCTTATCAACGATATATAATAAATACATAACAAAAAGGGGACGATATGGGACGCACACGATATTTGCCCGTTTTTCTCGTAATTATGGCATGTTCCTGCGCCTACGAGGACGCGCCGGAGCCTGAAAACAGCATGGGTGATTCTCTTGTACTGCACAGTGACGCCGGTTCGGACGCTGACGGCGACGGTGACGTTGACGATGAAGTTGAAGATAATTCCGGAAACGAGGCGGATTCCGGTGTGGATTCAGGACCTGAGTGCGAATACGGAAGAGTTGAGTGCACAACCGATGATGACTGCTGCAGCGGATGGCTGTGCCCGAAGCTGTACGATTCGCATGAAGTCACCAGCTACTGCTATCCCGCATGCGGGGAGGACGGTTCATGCGAATCCGTATCCATGCAGTGCATTTATTCCGACGCCGGGGCGGGCAGGGGCGTGTGCCTTGAATCCGCTTACCTTGAAACGGAATGGAAAGGGCTGTGGGTGCCTGAAACCGCTACGACGTGTGCTCCGCCCTCGTATACGGATCATGAAATCAACCTTTCCGTAGGATCCATAGATGTTGACTTTACAATCTCGCTTTTATTCGGGATTAAAGATGATGTTTACGGCATGCTTCGTATAATTCTTTACGTGGCGCAGATGCCGTATTCCCAGTGGCAGCTTCAAGTTGCGATTCCGGATGATCTCTATCATCAGGGGCTCGTCGATTTTAACCGCGACTGTACGGATGATGCGCCATGCGGAGGTATTCTTAATGAAGTTCTGATAGACGGCACAGAAGTTACGGCCGGGTATATCCGTGCAGTTAACAAATTCGATGCGGTCGGCGATACGGTAAACCAGGTTCTGATAGATGTAGAGAACAGGGATGAATACGAAATGAACAGCGGCAGCATGAAACTGCTGTTTTCAGAATACTCGGCCGAGATATCCGTGAAACAGTGACAGTCACTCACAAAATGCAGGTTCTGGAATATTTCAGGGGAATATATGTTTGAAATGCATTATAATATAATTATGATTTCGTTCGCATGGGATGAAAAGAAGGATATTGAGAACCAGAGGAAACATAACATTTCCTTTGATGAAGCAAAGACCGTATTTTTTGATGAAGAGGCATTGGAGTTTTCGGACCCGGATCATTCAGGCGAAGAAGACAGATTTATTATGCTGGGTCGCAGTTACCGTCTGAGAGTCCCTGTTGTATGTCACTGCCATAGAGAGAATGAGGGACTGATTCGTATTATTTCAGCCAGGAAAGCAACCAAGAAGGAAAATCGTGCTTATGCGCGGGGAGCAAAATGATGAGAAAGGAATACGATTTTAATAAAATGAAGGGAAGAAAGAATCCCTATGCAAAGCAATTGAAGAAACAGATTTCCATCCGCATTGGCGTTGATGTACTCGAATATTTCAAGGTACTTGCAAAGGAAACCGGAATTCCCTACCAGAATTTAATAAATCTCTATCTCCGGGACTGCGTTATCAGCAACAGGAAGCCATCGATAAAATGGTCTGCGTAAGGTATTTCTGATTCAGCAACTCTGCAGGATGATGCTTTTAGTCATGATGCGCGCACTCATTGCTCCGACTCGATCCACTTGAGGGCGGATTCGATTACGGTGTCTATTCCATCTGCTGCATCGTCCGGGTCAAGCCATACTTTCTCCTCGGGATACTGAAGCGTTCCGTGAAGAAGATTCCCGTCCATGTCCAGCATGACTTCCATCGCGTATCCAACCTGCAGGTCGTTCAGATAGGGATCAGGGTTCCAGTAATAGCCCATGGCGCTGAAATGCCCCTGCGTGGGCCTGCCGAATCGCCTGACGCGTGGATGATAGCTCATCAGGTAGGGAAACATGTCTCCGCCCGAACCCGCCTTGGGACCCTGCAGAACGGCTATGGGATTGTCGTAAAAGGTGGACTCGTCTGCATCAATGCCGAATGAGTTGTTCTCGTTGATTTCGAGTGCCAGATAGTCATCCGGGTCGGCGCGCACGGCAGTGTCCATTATCGACTCAATGTCCTCGTTGAACAGTATGGCGAACGCGCCTGATTCGGTCGGAGGAAAACCGCCCAGGTTGAACCTCTGGTCGATTATGAGGGCGTCGGTGTTCATGAGCTCAAGAGCGGCGGTTTCAAAATCCACGAGCACCTCAGGTCCCCAGCTGTAAATATAGATGTAACCGATATTCGTGCCCGGTATCACGCCCCACGATGTCATGCCCGTTCCGTTGGCATTGGGTGGTTCGGACGGAAAGTCCACGCTGTCGATGCCAATCTGATCAGTGCACAGGATATCGGTCGAGTAGCTGATGAGGGATTCAGTGCTGATGGATTCCTTTTCCGCGGAACCATGACGCATGAAATCCAGCTCGCCGAAAAGATGCGCGTTGGCCACGATCCAGTACATTTTCCTGTAGTGCTCGGTAAGGTCCGTTGTGCCCTGAAGCCCGCACAACGGCAGCTCTCTTTCATCGATCCATTCGATGTTTTCGGACCATGTTTTTCCGTCGTATCCAAGAAGAATGTCTCCGGGCTTAAGTCCGGCCGGGTTGTCGGGCTCTGCTTTGTAAACAAGCAGACTGTTGTCGTCGAGAGGCGTTATGCATACGCCGAGTGCGTTTTTATAATCCCACTTCACGAACACCGGAGGTCTTTTTTCGTACATGGGGATGTCCCTGAGATTCCCGCATATTTCCGAGCTTATGACGCGTGTGTGCGCATCCCTGAGCTCGGCAATCATCCTGCTTAAGAGAGCAAAGAAGCGTCCGTAGCCCCGGGCTTTTCTTATCTCAGGCCTGTATCTGTCCCTGATTTCATCCCAGTCAACGGGTGCCGCGCCGAATGCTGCGTAATTGTCCGCCAGCTCCTGCCACAGGTCGTCAAACAGGGCTATTCTGGTATCGGTGTCAGGCGCTTCACCCCAAAACTCGTCGAGCAGGCCTGCGTCGTAGTATTCGATAACGTCTGCACCGGCATCCTGCTCAGTGCCGGCATCCAGGCCGGCAGTTTCGGAGCCGGAGTCGTCTCCAGCGTCACTGTGGTTTTCAATTTCACCGCTGCTGCAGCTCGAAATCAGCAGTGCAGATATAAAGAAAATCAGGCCCCTGATACAATTCTTCGATTTTCTGCTCATAATCATGCCTCCATGTAGTTCACACATGCTTTATTGCGAAGCACATAGCATGCCATCCGAAGACTTTAGTCCGTAGATTGTAACTGTCTGGAATGTTTATTGATTAAGTGGTGCCAGACACCCTTGAGAGTGCACGAACACCTGAGCTGTCACAATTTTTACGGTATAAAAATACCGGAAATGAGTCATATGATGTGATGACGAAACTGAAAACCGGATATGTTACTCTCCCTGCTCCGGTGTCATGCGAGTCACTGTTCCTTCGGGTGAGCGTGCCTTGTCGAGTTTTTCCTGGTTGTGTTCGCTATATGCTTCCTCGATATCAGCTTTTTTTTCCGGATTCAGCACGACATAGGTGAGGTCCTCCATTAACTGCTGTCTCTGATCCCATCTTTCCGAGCCGGGCGTAATAGGCTCCAGCTGTGCAGCGTATGCTCCGATGTCGGCATAGACATAATAGCTTTTCCCTGCTGCCATGTCCGCCTCCAGCGCCATTGAATGGTACGTATGATGCAGCATGAACATGTGCTTTCCTGCCGGTACTTCAATTATGACATAACTTTCTGGCGGAAGGGCGGCAACGAAATCCGTCTCTCTGAAAATGGGTTGATGTGCACGATGAGTTGCTGTCTTGAAGAAGTATATCCTCGCCATTCCTTCCGAAACAGTCTGAGGAAGCGGTTCCTTTGCAGGAATCGCAAGCTCTGGTATGCAGGACGAGACCGAAAGCGAAACAAGTACTGCAAGAGGTATCAAAATTTTTTTAAGATCGCGCATGGTATTTCCCTCCATTGTGTTTTTAAAGTTCCCTGTAGTCGATTAGCATTCAGCTATTTCCGAGTGAATAATAGTAAACAAACATCTGAATTCCTGCAATCAGCGACGGTTCAAACCTATTCGTTTGACATGAAAATTTCTTGATTCTATTCTCTGGATGTAAAAGCAGCATGAAAACATACAATTGAAGCCCATAGATGTATGGTTGCTTCAGAAGGAGGTTTGTGATGGCCTTTTTCAGGAAAATTCTCGTAACAGGCATTATCCCGGCAGTTTTACTAGTATTCGCCGCCTGCGGTACTGAAAGCGAAGACGATGATAAAGACTCGGGTGCACCTGAGAAGGATTCCGGCTCCGGGGATGAAGGCAAAGAAGATGCAGGCGCAGACTCGGATGCGGACGCGGATGCAGATACGGATACCGACGCGGATGCGGATGCGGACGCGGATGCAGACTGCGAAATCGACTACAGCGGTGTGGGCGCGGCATGCGAGCCGGACGCGGGAACGGACGGCGGCACCGTTCCAGGATGCGAAAACATGAACCCGGACATTGTAAAATGTATGGACGGCTTCAGCTTCAGTGGAATGAAATTTGAATTCCCCGGCGGCTACTGCACGGGAGAGGGATGCCTGGACAACTGCGACTGCGGGGAAAACGCCATGTGCGTGGAACTGGGAGAGATGATTCCCATGTTTCCCAATTACTGCCTGCGAAAATGCAGTGAGATGAGCGACTGCCGCGAGGATGAAGGTTATGAATGCATTGATCTGACCTCTTTCGGTATAATGGGAAGCGTGTGCATCCCCTCCTTGCCCTTCAAATCCGGGCATATGTGAATAAACACAGCTTTACGAGGGGGTCCGGGCTCAATGACAAAGTCGAAGCGCGTAATAATTTATACGGCACCCGACTGTGCGGGAAGTTCCAAACTCAGGGCGTTCCTGTCAGGACGGGGTGTTGATTTTTTTGAAATCGACATTTCATCGAGTCCATCTGCGGCAGCCGAGATGGCAAAGATGTCCGGACAGCATTCGACTCCGGTCGCCGACATAGACGGACACGTGGTCGCGGGCTACGACGAAAAGGCCATCGACGTTTTTCTGGGGACCGAGAAGGCTGCTGAGGGCTTATGCGAGGTCTGCGGAGTCAGGCTGGGCGAGTTCAACCATACCCCGGGCAGTTCGCGCTGCGACAGGTGCTATACGTCAAGATATCACTCTGAACTGGAACAGAAGGGCCGGGTGAGCGTGTATCCGAAAAAGTCTTCGATTTCACCGGAACCTTCAGCAGTGTCTGGACGCCGGTTGTTTTTCGCGGTCTTCATCGCTGTTCCCGTCATGGCGCTTGTAATATGTATTTTATTGAGCCCGGGGCTTCTGGATGCACGCAGGCTCATGGACGCATGGTGGCTGGTGGCAGCGGTCGCAGTGGGCGTGCTGCCCGCAGCAGGTGCAATGGAAATGGCTTTCGGAAAAGACATTGAGAAGTTCAGGTATCGTATTGCATGGACCAGGCTGGGCTTCTACGGAATGTGGACCGCCTGGCCCGCCTGGGTCCTGTTCTTCACATGCCTTGCGCTTTTTATGAAAAGGCTTCTTCCCGCCTCGCTGCCCGTGCAGATCGGACTGGCCGTTATCGTTATTGTCGCGAGTCGTCTGTTGATCCTTTTCTTCAGGAACAGTCTGTATAAGCTGACAGTCAGGACTTCAAAATAAACATTTCATATGACAGCCTTTGCTGTCAGCTCGAAGCAGCAAACAGTACCCCCACTCCCAGAGCGGCCAGGGCGGGTATCAGATAAACAGGCACCAGGATTCTGCACAGGCTGATCAGGTTTCCTGCAAGTCCCTGCATAAACCCGTCGCTCAGTAAACTCATTACAATCACAGCCACGATGATGAGCAGCAGGAGTACGGGAAGGGACTTGATGTCAGCCCTGCTCGGAATGGTTGCAAGGGCGATGCTGAGAGCAAGATAAAACCATGCGGCCGCTTTCATCGGATGCTGTGTGATGAACTCGAGGGAAAATATCTCAAGGAGCCATAACTTCGCAGAGGTGTTGAATATGTCTGAGAATGATACAGGCGTAAGAAAATGCGTGATCACGAGAAGGGCCAGAGGCAGCAGGATGAGGGGAGCAAGGCCAAGTACTGCATTAATAGGGCCCCATCGTGATTCATGGGCCACATGGCCGAGTTCCAGGCTTCCATCCTCCTTCCTTTGGGGAAAAAACAGGCTAACGTCAGTAATTTTTGTTCCCGTGAGAAGGCAGAGAAGCAGGTGTGAAAGCTCATGAAGGACAACACCGGGAAAAAGTATCAGGTAATATATGAATATTTTAAACGTGCGGATTAAGGGTCGCCTTGCCACGGACCATATTTGCAGACGCCCGTCGATACAGGCACCGCAGGCGTACAGCACGATGATTTCAACCGCCAGTATGACCGCGTGTTTCATGCAGCCGTCATTATAAACCTCTAATCAGATGTAATTCCAGTTAGGGGCGTGCTATAGTAAGCGCCCATGAGCCCGGGAAAACGAAAGAGCGACACGTTTTTGAGCAAGAGCCGTTTCATGAACGGGCTGCAGTGCATGAAGTCGCTTTACCTTCACAAGCATCACCCGGATCTGAAGGATGATGTATCCGAAGAGCAGCAGGCAAAATTCGATGCAGGCCATGACGTGGGAGAACTCGCGCAACAGCTTTTTCCGGACGGCTCGGAGGTGCCTTACGAGGGCCTGAGCCTCAAGGAGCAGCTCGAAAAAACGCAGTACGAAATAGCAAAGGGTACGAAAAATATCTACGAGGCCGCATTCCAGCATAACAACGTCTTCTGCAAGGTGGATATCCTTCACAGGGGGAAAAAGGGCTGGGAGATGTACGAGGTCAAGTCGGGCACGAAGCTGAAGGATGTCTACGAGGACGATATCGCTTTCCAGTATTACGTTCTGAAGGGAAGCGGGCTGGATGTATCCGAAGCGTGCCTCGTACACATAAACCGCGATTACGTGCGCGACGGCGATGTCGATGTGTTCGAGCTCTTTGCCGTGCTCGATATTACTGAAACCGTAAGAGACAGGCAGGAGTTCATAAGATCCGCCGTACGCGAAATGCAGGACATGCTTGTGGACGAGATGCCCGAGATTGAGATCGGACCGCACTGTTCGTATCCGTACGAGTGCGATTTTCACGGCCACTGCTGGGGGCATATCCCGGAACATTCCGTGTTCAGCATAGGCGGAAAGCTCGACAGGTTCGCTCTTTATGAGAGGGGCATCGTGAGGCTGGAAAAAGTGCCCGTGGATGTTTTGAATAAAAGGCAGAAAATGCAGGTTGAGGGCCTTCTGGAGAAAAAGGATCACGTCGACAGGAAGGCTGTAAATCGATTTCTGAACACCCTGTGGTATCCGCTGGCCTTTTTTGATTTCGAGACAACCATGATGCTGCCGGTGCCCCTGTTTGACGGCACGAGGCCGTATCAGGGCACGCCTTTTCAGTATTCGCTCCACGTTCTGCATGAAGAAAGCGCTGAGCTTGAGCACTTTGAATATCTTGGACGGGAGGGGACTGACCCTCGCGAGGATTTATGCCGCAGCCTGGTGGAACAGATGCCGCCCGAAGCCTGCGTTCTTACATGGAACATGAACTTTGAAAAGGGCATGCTGAAATGTCTGGCGGACCGGCTTCCGGAATACGGGAAGCAGCTCAACGATATTATCAAGAATGTGAGAGATCTAATGACTCCCTTTAAAGCCAGGCACGTTTACCTGTGGCAGTTCAACGGTTCTGCGTCTCTTAAATCCGTGCTGCCAGCAATGGTGCCTGAGCTGAGCTACGATGAACTCGACATATCCGACGGTTCGTCCGCCGCGGATGCATGGATTTCCACCTGGCAGATGAAGGACACTAAGCTCATCAAAAAGACCCGCAGAAACCTGCTCGAGTACTGCAGACTGGACACACTGGCCATGGTAAAGATCCTGGAGAAGTTGAGATCGTTGTAGGGGCGCGGCCCCTGTCCGCCGTAGGCCCTGCGAAGGCGGACAACGAAATCGGGCGACGCAGGCGTTTATTAAGATATATTAAGAAACAGCATCCTCCTAAATATTCCCGTTCGCGCAGCGTCGGTTATTGCGAGTGAGCGGAAAAACAATGACATCAAAACAAAAGGAGGTATGTCATGAAACGGAATAAAAACAAAGGTTTAGAAGCATTGATATTCTTTTCGGCTGCTGTAATTCTTATGGGACTCAGTGCATGTGACGAAGACCTCGGTTCTTTTTCAGTTGAACAGGAGGCGCTGGGCAGCGAGGTCGAAGGCGCGGATGCAGTTTATGCAAATGCACAATCCGCAGAAGGGAAGAAGCACAGATATCACGGTGACTGTGATCGTTCTTCCAGGGACGGGAAATTTCATAAGAAAGGTGAAAAGAGAGGAAAGCGCGATCATTCTCCGGAAGCACGCATGAGGTTCTTCGAGAAGCTCGATGCAGACGGCGACGGCGCTGTATCTCTCAAGGAAGCCGAAGCGGTTCCTTTTGCACAGAAACTCGTCAAGGCCGACGTGGATGAGGACGGCCTGATAACGAAAGAAGAACTCGAAGCGGCGAAAAGAGAGCACCACGGCCGCAGGGACAGACATTTCAGGCGCATGAAGTCACCCGAAGACAGGGCCGCTTTCATGCTTAAAAAGCTCGATGCCGACAACAGCGGATCCATATCCGTGGATGAGCTTGAAGGAAAGAAATGGTCGGAAAGGATCATAAAGGCCGACTCGGACGGCAACGGCGAGATTACGGTCGATGAGCTGAAAAGTTTCAGACCTGAGCGACGCGCTTTCATGAAGCGTCCTGCACCCGCCCTGTAATTCTCATATCTCCATATCCCGCTGCACCCGTTGCACACCGGATCGGCAAAAGCCCGGTCCGGTTTCTTTTTGAGTATTTACGGGACTTAGAATTTGCTACCCGGATAGCGAGCATTTATACTTCAGACCGAATCAGATAAAATTCTTAATGTATGAGGTGCCTCTTGAAAAAGGAAATTCCAGTTCAACCCAGAAACGTAAAAGGGTTCAGGGATATCAGCCCTGCATTCAACAGGCTGAGGTGGCGCATAATAGATGCCGCCAGATCGGTGTACGAAAAGTACGGATTTGAGCACTGGGATACTCCCGTGCTCGAATATGCCGAATGCATAGGCAAATACCTGCCTGACGAGGATGAGGTTTCAAACGGGGTTTACTCGTTCTCGAACCCGGAACAGGAGCCGGTGCTGGACGGCAGGGGACGTGAGAAGCGCGACACAGATAACAACGTTATAATGGAAAATCATCCCCTTGCCATGCGATACGATCTGACGGCGCCTCTTGCCCGACTGTACGCCGCTGTTCTGCTCGAAAAAATGAATCAGGGTCAGGTGCAGGGTCCTGAGACCGCGCCCCTTTTCCGGCGGTATCAATTCGGTCCGGTTTACAGGTACGAGGCAAAGCTGGACCCGGGCAGGTACAGGGAGTTCTGGCAGATGGACTTTGACACGGCAGGATCTGCTGATGCGGCCTGTGATGCCGAGGTATGCCGGATACTGTGTGATTCACTCGAGGCCACAGGATTCAGAACAGGAAGCTACGAGGTCCGCGTGGGACACAGGATGATTCACATGGGCCTGTTCGAGAAGATCGGCCTGGACAATGACGCTGAAAAGGCAATGGACATAATCAGAGCCGTGGACAAGCTGGACAGAATCGGCCCCGAAGGGGTGGCTTCTGAACTGGGCAAAGGCAGGGAGGACGCCCAGTCGGGCGCTTTTATACCAGGGCTGGGTCTTGAACAGTCCGTAATCGATCAGGTTGTAGACACCATGCAGGCCACGCAGGGGACGAGCGAAAGGGGGAAGGTAATTGAGATACTCAAGAACAGTGTGGGAGCCACGAAATCGGGAGAACGGGCGTTGAAAGACCTGAAGCGCATGGATGAGGCACTCACAGCTTCGGGTTATGACGAAGATCGCGTGGTATTTGATTCATCCATTGCCAGGGGGCTCGCGTACTATACGGGACCGGTTTTCGAGGCCGTATCAAAGCTTGAATACAGGGACGAAAAGGGAAACCCGAGGCGCTATGGTTCCATATGCGGTGGAGGACGTTATGACGGCCTTGTTCAGAGTCTATTGGGCATGAAAGTGCCTGCGACCGGGGCGTCTATCGGTGTGGACAGGCTGAGTGAGCTTTTAATGAGGCTTGAGACGGGGAAAACGGCATCAGGACCCGTAATCATCATTGTAATGGAACCTGAACGTCTTGGAGACTACGAGGCAATGGCCGACGAGATACGGGAAGGCGGCGTGCCTGCGGAGGTGTACTACGGATCGCGAAGAAAGATGAAGGCCCAGATGTCATATGCGGATTCCAGAAACGCACCCGCTGTCGTGATAGCGGGATCGAGTGAGTTCGATAAGGGAACTGTATCCGTCAAGGACCTCAGGAAGGGGAAAGAGGCCTCTTCGAAGATCAGTGACCGCGAACAGTGGACACAGTCCAAGCCTGGGCAGGTTGAAGTACCGCGAAAGGATCTTGTTAAAGCCATCGAAGCCGTACTGTCGGAGGAAAGCAATCATGTCTGACGCGGACGGTCAGGAGCCTGAATGAATCCAGTAATAATAGGTACGGCCGGTCATATTGATCACGGCAAGTCGGCACTGGTAAGGGCGCTTACGGGAACGGACCCGGACAGGCTGCCCGAGGAGAAATCCAGGGGAATAACCATAGATCTGGGATTTGCTTTCCTGTCCGAAGAGATCGCCTTTATCGACGTGCCGGGCCACGAGAAGTTCATAAAGAACATGGCCGCCGGAGCATCCACCGTTGATTACGCGCTGCTCGTGGTGGCGGCGGACGACGGGGTGATGCCGCAGACGAGGGAACACCTGGATATACTGGAGCTTCTCGGGGTTTCAAGGGGCATTGTGGCGATCACGAAGGCGGATCTTGCTGACGCGGAATGGCTCGAACTGGTAAAGGAAGACGTCAGAGAACTGGTAAAGGGAGGATTCCTGGAAAATGCTCCGGTCTATGTGGTGGACAGCATCTCGGGCAGCGGCATCGAAGAGATAAGGGAGGGTGTGATGAAAGTCGGACGCGGCGATGGACCGAGGCGCGATCCAGGATTCTTCCGCATGTACATTGACAGGGTTTTCACGGTAAAGGGGTACGGAACGGTTGTTACGGGTTCAGTGCTTTCCGGAGAGGTTACGAAGGATTCGGATCTCAGTCTCATGCCGCCGGACGTGGATGTGAGGGTACGGGGTATACAGTCCCATGGAAGCCAGGTAGAGCAGGCTGTTGCAGGACAGCGGGCGGCTCTCAACCTTGCCGGTTTCTCAAAGACTGCAATCATGCGGGGGCATGTTCTTGCAACGCCGGGCGTACTGAAGCCTGCTGATGTTATTTATGCGGATCTCGAGGTGCTTCCCGGGGTGGGAAAGGGCATCAAGCACCGGCAGAGGGTTCATTTTCATACCGGCACCGCCGAAGTACTGGCCCGCATTCACCTTCTCGAAGGCGATGTAGTCAGATCTTCCGACAGTGCAATAGTTCAGGTAAGGCTTGAAGAGCCCGTTGCCCTGCTGAGGGGTGACAGGTTCATAATCAGGCAGTATTCGCCCCTTGTCACAATAGGCGGAGGCGGCGTGCTTGACCCGAATCCCGTCATGAAGAAAAAGAAGCGCCAGGAAATAATGAGGCATCTCAGGCTCCTCGCATCAGGAGACGGGGAGGAGGCCGTTATCGCGATGATGGGGGACGCGGGATGGGTAGCGGCCGCAAACCTGGCTGTCAGGCTGGGAATGTCGGAAGAAAAGACGGGCGAAATACTCGAAGCTCTGGTCCGCAAAAAAGAGGTATCCGTTCAGGAAGGGCTTTATGCCCACAGGGCGGCCATCGAGTCCTTCAGAGCTGATCTGACCGAAAGACTCGGCCGCTTTCATGAATCCAGCCCGCTGAAGGCGGGCGCGGCCAGATCCGTGATCGCCTCGTGGTTTCACAGGCAGTACGATGAGGCATCCCTCGGGCTGTTCCTGTCCGATGCTGTAGGCAGGGGCATCCTGGAAGAGCCCTCCAGCGATATTTTCTGCATGAGCGGGTACGCTCCCAGCCTGAGCAGCGATAAAGAGGACAAAATCTCCCGGATCGAAGGATTGCTGAAGAACTCCGGCTGCAGTGTTCCATCTCCGGACGAGATTTCTAAGGAGCTTCGTATCAATCCGGTCGAATTGAAGACGCTGATGGAATACATGGCCGACACCGGCAGGGTTGTTTACATCGAAAACCACTGGTTTCACCTGGACGTGCTCAGGTCGGTGCTCGTAAAGCTGCGCAGTCACCTGGATACCGAAGGGGAAGTCACTGTTTCCGAGTTCAGGCAGATCGCGGACACGTCCAGGAAATACGCTGTTCCTCTCCTGGGGTGGTTCGACACAATGAAGCGTACGGCCAGGGCAGGGGACAGGCGGGTCGCAGGAAGCCTGATTAATGAAGATATCTGATCAGGTCAGCGCGCCTGTTTCAGGGACGTCCGATATTGCATCGAAGCATATTCACATGATAGGCCGTCTGGTGTGAGCGGAAATAATCAGAAAATGAACAGTGTGAGAGTTCTTCCACGCGTTGTGGCGGATCAGATCGCTGCCGGGGAAGTGGTGGAAAGGCCGGCATCGATAGTAAAGGAGCTGGTCGAAAACAGCATAGACGCCGGCGCCGGACGGATTGAGGTGAATATCGATCATGGAGGCGCTTCCAGGATAACGGTAACGGACGACGGCAGCGGAATGAGTCCTGAGGATGCCGTTTTAGCACTCGAGAGCCATGCCACAAGCAAGATCTCGAGTATTGAAGACCTGCATGAACTCGGAACCTTCGGATTCAGGGGTGAAGCGCTGCCATCCATTGCCTCGGTATCGAGGATGACGCTACTGAGCAGGCGGCATGAAGACAGCACGGGCACGCGCATCAGGGTTGAGGGAGGCGAGATCATCGAGAAGTCAGAGGCCGGTGCTCCGGCGGGGACCAGGATTGATGTTGCCGATGTTTTCTTCAATGTTCCCGCACGCCGCAAGTTTCTGAAAAGCGAGAATGTCGAAGCCGGTCACTGCATGGATGCGATTAAAAGACTGTCGCTCGCAAATCATCATACAACCTTCCTGGCGGGGAAAAACGGCAGGGTTACGCGGCAGCTGTGGTCGGCGGAAGATCTCGCCGAACGCGTGGAACAGAACTTTGCATCCATGAATCTGAAAATGGTTCATGATGTCTGTTCTGAAATAAGCGTTGCAGGGTTTCTTGCTCCTCCTGCAAAAGCGAGATCGGGAGCGGCAAATGTGCTTACTTTCGTGAACAGGCGCTTTGTCAGGGACAAGGGCCTTATCAGATCCGTATGGCAGTCATATTCCGGAATGCTTGATCCCGGCAGGTATGCAACCGCCGTTGTCTTCATAGATATGGATCCCGCTGTTGTGGACTTCAACGTTCATCCGCAGAAGCTGGAGGTCAGGTTCTCGGACCCGGGCCGCGTATATTCCGCCGTAACCCGCGTTCTTACGGGTTTTGTCAGCACTTCGCCATGGCAGGCCCCGGGCATTGAAGCTTCTGCTTTTGAATATGAGCAGCCGGTGACGGATCCATCGGGAATAGCGGAAGGAGTGAGCAGCTATCTAAGGGCGCAGCAGAGTTCCATGCCCGACCACGGAATCAGCAGGGAGTCCTGGCCTTCGCGTCCGCGGCCCGTGGACATGACCACGACACAGCGCAGCATGGACTCCGGCAGTGTGCATGAGCAGTCCGGAACGGAGCAGAAAGCAGATCCCGTGCGCTACATAGGCCAGGCCCGGGAACGCTATCTGATATTCGAGGATGAGGACGGCATCATTATCATGGATCAGCATGCAGCCCATGAACGGATACTTTTCGGAAGGGTGAAGGAGGGATGGAAAAGCCGGAATCTGCCTTCCCAGGCTCTGATAGAGCCTGTAACGGTTGAACTTCCGGAATCTCTCGAAGCACTGGCAGCGGAAAAAGCGGATGATCTGGCTCTACTGGGCCTTGGTGTTGCTTCGTTCGGGCCCGGTACCGTTGTAATTAATTCGATACCTGCCGTTCTTTCCGGTGTTTCTCCGGAAAAACTGTTTTTCGATGCACTCGGAAGCTTTGAAGGAGCAAAGGGAAAGTCAGTTGAAGACCAGATCGATGACGTCATAGCCACAATGGTCTGCCATGGCAGCATCCGCAGCGGCCAGGAGCTGTCCCGGCAGGAAGCACAGGCGATTTTTATGCAGCTCGAAGAAACGCCGTATGCCGGGTTCTGCCCGCATGGAAGATCCGTGACAACGCGCATTTCCTTTTCTGAAATAGACAGGATGGTGGGTCGCGGCTGATCCAATGAAGGATGATGTTTCAATCGTAGTTATTTCAGGGCCTACGGCGGCAGGAAAAACGTCAGCGGCAGTGGAAGTCTCACTCCTTTTTGATGGAGAGATCGTGGGCGCCGATTCGGTGCAGGTTTACAGACATGCTGATATCGGAAGCGCCAAACCCGATGCAGAGGAGCTGAAGGGTGTCAGGCACCATTTGATAGACGTGGTGGAGCCGGGCGCGGACTTCAATGCAGCAGATTACGTATCGCTGGCCGACACAGCAATCAGTGATATCCATCAGAGGCATAAACTGCCTGTTGTTGCGGGAGGCAGTGGTCTGTATATAAGAGCGCTTCTCAAGGGGCTTTCCGGTGCACCACCCGCCGATGCTGCAACAAGGGAGAGTATTCAGTCCGAGGCACAGGAAAAAGGCTGGGATCACATGCACCGGATTCTGAAAAAGGTTGATCCCGTTACCGCCGACCGTCTGCATGTAAATGACAATGTCAGGATATCGAGGGCTCTCGAAGTATACACCATGACGGGGCGCGCGCTCAGCAGTTTCCACGACGAGCATGCATTTTCCGGTTCCCGTTACAGGTGCCTGAAGCTGGGCATTCAGGTCGAGAGGCAGCAGCTCGTGGACAGGATAAATGCCAGGGTGGACAGTATGATTGAGGCCGGGTTTATTGATGAAGTTAAAGCTCTGATGGAAGCCGGCTGTCCTGAAGACAGGGCGCCGCTCAACGGGATCGGTTACTCGGCTCTTGCAAGGCACCTGCGGGGCGACATGGATCTTGAGACCGCGATCAGTAAAATCAAGACCGAAACGGCCCGGTATGCAAAGCGTCAGATGACGTGGATGAGGGGGGAGGGAGACTGGATCTGGACTGAGCCGGGCTCGGACAGATTAATCGAAGAAATACGTATGTTTATTGAAAACACTTAAACCGGTTTCTGGATATGCTTTATTTCCTGGAATGATTCCAGGTCCGGCAGATTCAGAAGTTGATGCGGATTGCAGAGCTTCTGAGGGGCATATCTATAACTGCCAGTAATGAAAAGCAAAAACAGGAAACCCGGCTTGACAAAATAAAATGTCGTTATAAGTTATGTGAACCTTGAAACACGCTCGGCGCGGCCGGCAGGAGGAAGGAAACAAAAACATGCCCAGTCTTATTGCTCTGCACGATCCCGAGATCGATCAGCGGATGATCAGGACAGAGGATCTGTTTTTTTCCATGATATACGACAGAGGCAACAGATGCCTCAGAGTGATAGATTTCCGGACTGGAAATTTCCCTGTGAAGGAAACCGTGATCAGACAGCTTGCCGAGGAATTCGGTGCACACAAGATATTCACGCTCATCGAAAGGGATGATATAAACGGCTGGCAGCGTATGGGTTTCACACGCGAGGGCAGCATCCCGGGCTATTACAAGCGTTCGGATGCCTATTTTATGAGCTGTCTTCCCAACCAGGACGTGGAAATTCTCCCTGAGACCACAGAGGATCCTCCCAAAAGGCGGAAGCTGCTGGCCGAAATGAAAAAGGCGGCCAAGGGGATGAAGCATAAAAAGGACGTTACCGGCCGTCTGAGAGAGATTGACTTTGATGATGCATTGAAATTTGCCGAAAACGAAATGAAAAGACTGTCCAATGTAAAATCTTCGAAGAAGCGCAAAGACAGTGCCGTTATCGTGCAGCTCGCCCGGAAGCTTATTCCGGGGCCCGTGTTTCAGAATTTCAGTAGGGACGGACAGCGCATTTTTCTTCTGATACAGCAGAAGCGCAGCAGGACGGGTTCTCTTATGGTTCTGGAGTACCAGGACTGTTTCGGTAATGTAAAAATATCTTTTCTCCGTCCTCCAGTTAACGAGATCGAGGCTTCTCTCACGCTCAATGCCCTCAACATGGTTCTTGACGAGTTCACACGGGCCGGGGCTGTAGCGGCATTTGCATTTCCCCCTGTCGAGTGGACGAGTATCAACGCGATATTCATTAATTCGGGGTTCAGAAAGGCAGGCTGGCTTACTCATCACAGGCGAAGTCCCGATGACTATCACGACTGCGTTCTGTGGGCCCGCAGACTTACCTGATCCAGGGACGTAATTCATTGGTTTATGATGTTGAAAAAATAAGGGGGGTGGCGGAGGAGATCTGCCGAAATACAGACGGGCGTGATGACAGTCCTGTTCTCAAGGATCGCATGGATGCATTGCTTCATACCGATCCGTTTTCCCGCAAAATACTCCTCAGCCTTGTTCGGGAAACAATCTTCAAGGAAGATTCACAGGTGCTTCAGCGTCCCGTCTTCTATTTTGATCCGATCAGCGTACGTACTTCTCTCGAAGTTATGAGTACCGTGCTGACCACAATGTCTACACTGGGATCAGACGCCGGGGTTAATTTCGGCATGTTTCTTTCTGTATCTGAAAAAGGACGCGGAAAACTGATAAAAAAGGGCATCGAAAACACGGCCATGTCGATCGGGTCTTCGGTAGAGTGTTTTTTCCCGGGCAGCAGTGCTTCTGTTGAATTGCTGACAGAGGATAAAGTCCGTTCTCTGTCCGGCATCTCCTACATGATTTGCTGTCTTCCGGCAGGTGGAGGCGGAATACAGACAGGGGGCGCGGGCGTATGCGCGGACAGTGTATTGCGGCTTGCACACAGGTCTTTTGTTACTTTTATAAATCCCGAGAGTCTTCCGTCCATGATGCCGGACCTTACACTGAAAGCCGGCCGCAGGCCGGGTGTCGAAGGCGTTTCTTTTGAAGTGATGTGTTTCAGACAAGGCGCTTTGAGAAAGATTGATACGGTAACGATGGGGACCGGGACGGATGATGCCGGAGGCAGGCTGGGATCCCTGCTGGATGCGGCAAAAAGGGACCCATACTGCGTAAAAATAAGTCTGCTGGACAAAGACAACTCAAATGATGATTTGATAATGCTGGCCCCGTCCAGAAAGGGTGTCAGACACCTTTTACCGTGGGCCGGCATTTCCAGGATCGTTCCTGCCGGAGATCTTCATATAGTAGTAATTTCGAGAGAATAACGTTCAATTTACAGCATTCAACAGCTTTTCACTAAGTCATGTTTCACACTTGTTGCTTTATTTCTATGCTGGTAACCTTGCAGAAATGAAAGGTTTTGAACGGTAATCTCATGGGGTCTGATTCCGGTACGCCACCGGAAAATGCGAACGTAGAGGCAGGACAGCTGCTGGATATGTCGGATGACCTGCTTTACTCACTCGATCACGACGGAAGCATTCTTTATGCGAATGCGCGCTGTCAGTCAATGCTCGGAGGACAGGACAGCATACTGGGGAGAAAATTCGAAGATTTTATTATCCCCGAAGACCGCAGGCACTTTATATCCGCTTTTGACAAGGTGACGGGCAGAGGCTCTCATGAGGATCATCTTGATGTTGAGATGATTTCTTCAGGCGGAGAACCGATCCGCACGCTTCACAGGATGATCCCAAAGCCGGGTGACCCGAAGCAGAAGGGGGGCCTTACAGGAAAGGCCCGGCCGCTGACTGGGCAGGATGCCTTTGCATCCATAATGAGCAGTTCTTTCGAGACACTCGTAAAGGGGATGAACAATTATCCCGAGTCTCTGGTCGTTCTTGATGAAAACAGCAGGGTTCTTTTTGCAAATGATGCAATGAAGCACTTCATCGAACACATGGGACTTGAAAAAGAAGCACCCGAAGGAAAAAGAATAGCCGAGCTGTATCCGGATCTGAGGCCCGTTTTCAGATCGGATCTCATAAAAAAGGCCGGAGAAACCTTCGAGACCCAGGTTGTCGAAGGCCTCAGCCTCAGAACGGGCCCGGACACATACGTGGAAGGGGACGTGCGCATAATGCCGCTGGGTCTTCCGGAGAACCGGTACATAATGATCGTGTTCACCGACCGCACCTTCTACAGGAAAGCGGCCAGGGACGTGGCAAGGCTGGAGAATGCATTCCAGGCCATGGTGGACGGTGCCTTCCTGCTTGGTGGAAGGCTGGATCTGCCGGTTCTTCTCAAGATGTTTACGGATGCAATGGTGAGCGTGGTGCCGTCCGTGGATCATACGCTCGTGCTTTTTCCCGAACCCGGAGGCGGCATGCAGGTGGTGGCGGCAGGGGGTAGCGGATCACAGCAGATGATAAACAGGATGCTCGCAACTCCTTCGGAATTCATCCAGGATGCCATGGAATCAAGAACGTCGGTGGTGGCAACCCTGGAGCCCGATGCTCAGTCACCCTTTGAAGGGCTTGTGGAGGTTCTCGGAATACCACCCGTATCCGCACTTGCAACCGCCCTTCAGTACGACAGGGATGCGCTTGGTGTTCTCGTGCTTGTCTCATATGAATCAAACGCCGCTTTCAACAGCAGCGAACAGAAGATAATCGACAATTATGCCGCTTTGGCTTCGGTCGCTATCGGGCTTTCCAGGATATGGGAACAGGGAAGGGAAAGGGCGGCGCGACTGGAGGTGGTCAGCCGCCTGGTGCGCGGCATCTCATCGATGATGGATATGGAGGCTCTTCTGGTGAATATCACCCGGCCTCTCGAACAGATACTGCCCGTCAGCCTGGTGGCCCTTCTGACAGAACGTCCTGAATCCGGACATGAGCTTATTCAGATCGAAATGGAAAAGAGCGTTGTGGTGCCGGTGAGGACTCAGCTTGAAACCGGCAGCAGCCTGCTGGAGAAAACGGCTGGCGGGGAGGGACAACCCGTAATTGTAGATCTCCAGAAGCATCTAGAAGATGAGCAGGTAAAAGCACTGACACAAAAGGGACTGAAAAGCCTGGCCATCCTCCCTCTGGTTGAGAAACACCGCGTAATGGGAGGACTGATACTGGGAAGTACTAAAGCCGATGCTTTTAATGAGACAGAACTGGCCACTCTGGCGCTTCATCTGGGAACTCCCCTGTCCGTGGCCATATCCCAGCGGAGAATGTACGACGAGCTTCATGAGAAGGTCAGTCAGATCAGCACGCTGCATGAGCTCGAACAGACACTTCTGTCCAGTCTTTCGACTGATGAGCTGGCGCGTTCCTCGCTGATGCAGATGGGAAACCTCAGTCCGACCGTTCATGTGGGTGCCATATACAGGGAGCCTGAAACGCAGGACGTGATCGAAGTCACGATGGATCCGGAGAAGAAAAAGGAGAGTGTGAACCAGAGAATGATGGAAGTCGGTTCTGATCTGTTCAGGTGGCCGGATCTTAAAAAGGAAAGCCATCCGCTGGCTATTCATCTTGCCGGCAGCGGATTTACTGAAGCGCTCGCTGTCCCTCTTGCAACGAGGGACAATCTCGAAGGGGTTTTATGGTTTGCATGGGATACGGGCGGAAACATGCGCAAAATGGACACTGACTGGATACAGGACGCGGCCGTTCCCATAAGCCTCGCACTTGAGAACGCCCGGCTTTATACCAGCCTGGAGCAATCCTTTGATTCTCTGAAGGATGCACAGGAGGAGCTTGTACGGAAAGAGCGTCTTGCAGCTGTCGGCCGCCTGGCGGCAATGATAGCGCATGAGGTCAGGAACCCGCTGACCGTCATCTACAATTCCACAAGCTCGCTCAGGAAGCTGGTGCAGGTGGACGGGGATACGGGCATGCTCCTTGGTATCATCGAGGAGGAGGGAGATCGACTGGGACGCATGGTGGACGAGCTCCTGGAGTTCGCAAGACCAGCAGTGTATGAATACGACGAGGAAGTCGTATCCGTGCTCATAGACGAAGCAGTTGACGAGGCTGTGTGTAACAAACCTGAGAACAGCGGAATCGAAGTTATCAGGAATTATTCCGACAAAGTATCCTGTGCGATGGTGGACAGGCACAGGATGAAGCAGGCTCTTATAAATCTGATAAATAACGCCGCCCAGGCCATGAACGGTAGCGGAACACTGACACTGGGATTTGAAAAGACCGAAGACTCACGGTCGGTGATATCCATCAGCGATACAGGAGTGGGGATATCGGGGAAATCCAGAAGCCGCATATTCGAGCCTTTCTTTACGACGAAGCCTTCCGGTGTTGGTCTGGGTCTTTCTATTGTCCGCAGAGTTGTCGAAGAGCACAGGGCGGAAATGGCGGTTGAGACAGAACAGGGAAAAGGAACAACTTTCCGGATAATTATTCCGGCATCGAAGAATGGGGAGGTGTCTGGTGTCCAGGATACTCGTAGTTGATGATCAGGCCAACATGCGTGCAACCCTCGCGCTTATGCTGAGGGCGTCGGGACATGAAATTTTCGAAGCTGAAAACGGCGAAGAGGCGATAAAGTCATTTGAGAACGAAGCCTGCGATGTCGTTATCACTGATCTCAAGATGGGAGCCATGGACGGCATAGACGTCCTGAGGCATATTCAGCAGGCCTCACCGCTGGTTGAAGTCATAGTCATGACGGCCTACGGAACAATCGAAAGCGCTGTCGAGGCCATAAGGCTCGGGGCGTACGACTATATTCAGAAGCCCTTTACCGAAGAGGAGCTGCTGGTAAAGATAGACAAGGCCCTTGAGAGAAGATGGCTGTCAGGGGAAGTAAGCCTGCTGGGCCAGGAGTTCAGGGCCAGGTATAATTTTGAAAACATTATCGGGCGCTCTCCGGCGATACGCGACGTGCTCGCACGCGTGATCAGGATAGCGCCCACCGACGCCACCGTGCTTATCACGGGATCTTCGGGCACAGGCAAGGAACTGATAGCAAAATCCATACATGCAAACTCCGGCCGGTCACACAGGCCTTTTATTCCCGTCAACTGTGCCGCCATAAGCGAGAGTCTGCTGGAAAGTGAGCTCTTCGGCCATGCACGGGGAGCGTTCACTGGTGCGGTTGGGAGCAGAAAGGGGCTGTTCGAGGAGGCTGACGGCGGCACGTTCTTTTTTGACGAGATTGCCGAGACTTCCCTTTCCTTCCAGGCCAAGCTGCTCAGGGCCATTCAGGAGAACGAGATAAGGAGAGTGGGGGACAACAGGGCCATAAAGGTCGATGTCAGGATTATAGCGGCAACCAACCAGGATATTAAGGAAGCGATGGACGAAAAGAGATTCAGGGAGGATCTTTACTACCGTCTGAACGTGGCGCGCTTTCACCTGCCTGCTCTGAACGACAGGAGAGAAGACATTCCCCTGCTGGTGGAGTATTTCCTTTCAAAGGCGTGCAGCAGGATGAGGCGCAGGGCCAGGCTGGGCGAGGGCGTTATGCAGTTTCTGGTAAATTACAACTACGTCGGCAATATCCGGGAGCTGGAGAATCTTATAGAGCAGGGAGTGGCCCTTTCGGTAAAGGGTGTGATTTCTCTCGAGGACATCAGACCGGAAAATACCGATACGGAGACTCCCCGGACACTCGCAGACATAGTCGCTTCGGCTGAACGGCAGGCAATAAGGAATGCGGTCAGGCAGAACACGAGCCTTCAGGAAGCAGCGGATTCACTTGGACTGTCCGGGACCACTCTGTGGCGCAAGATGAAGAAACTGGGGATAAGGAAGGATTCCTTTTCCTGAGAAGGATTTCCGAAGAAAAGCTACTGCGTGACTTTAAGTACCTGTTTTGACTTTACCACAGGGCCTTTTCCGACCTGTATGCGTATTTTTCCCCTTCGAACGCCGGCGGGAACTTCGATCATTATCATGTCCGGCAGAGCGCCGATTACGGTGGCGGCAACGTTTCCAACCCATGCCTTTACTATACTCTGATCCATCCCGAACCCGCTGCCCGAGATCATTATCTGATCGCCTACAACGGCCTGCAGAGGATCCAGGGACTTTATCAGGTACTTGCGTGGTTTCGGAGGAGTCTGTACCGGTGCTGCCTGTACAGGAGCAGGGGCTGCAGTCTGCTGCGCCTGCCGTGGCGGTGGTGTTGCTGCCGGCGTCTGCTGTACCGGATAGGATGCTGCCTGTGCAGGAGCAGGAGCTGCAGGGGCTCCCGCAGGAGGTTTTTCGTAAACCGTGAATTCCTCTTCGCTTTCTACTTCTCCCCTGTTTCTCACTGAAACCAGGAAGGGGGATGACTGGGCTTTCCTGGGCACGATAACGTAAAGTGACGTATCGGTTCCGTGCGATACCTTTACCTTCATACCGCCTATGGTGACTCTGGTATTTTTCCCGGGCTTGAATCCGGTGCCCTTTATTATGACCTTCTGGCCGGGAGGACCCCAGGTAGGCTCAAAGCCCGATACGGTGAGCGGAACTTCGACCTTGAAAGTTCTCAGGCTCTCGCTTCTTCCCGCCCTGGGGGCATGCACGATGAACTTGCCGTTTTCGGCTCCAGGCGGTATCTGCACGATGATTTCCTGCGGGTTTATGACTCTGAGGCCGATGGGGGTCTTGTCGATCCACGCCCTCAGTCCCTGGTTGGCAAAGCCCTTGCCCTTGATATTGACAATGGTTCCGGGAACGCCCTTCTCGGGAGAGAATGACAGCACTTCCACTTTCTCCACCACATCAAAGGGTTTGGGAGACACGGCGTTGCCGCGTTTTGGAACTTCGATCGTAACCTTTCCGCTGGTGGCGTTATTTGGAACGATGATCTCGATTTTGCTGCTGTTGGCAGATACGACTTTGACCTTCTTTCCGTTGAGCATGACCTTGTTTCTGCTACGGTTCGTGTCGAATCCGCCGCCGAATACGGTTATTTTCATGCCCTCGTAACCAGCGGAAGGCAGGACGCCCGTTATTCGAACGGGCTCGTAGACTTCGAATTCGTCTTTGCTTGTGTCGTTTCCCCTTCTCCTCGTCTGCACTTCGAAGGGACCCGTTTTCGCACCGTTGGGAATCATCAGCGATATTTTGTCCGGAACCACTGATGTTACCCTGCATATCTGTGAACCGATGAGCACTCTCACGTGGGAAATCATTGTTCCGAAATATTTTCCCTTAAGTGTGACTCTTGTTCCCGCCGGGCCCCTGGAAGGTTCGAATGACGTTATTTGCGGAGATCTGAAAACGTAGAACGGCGTTGGCACGGTGGCCTCGCCCCTGTCTATCACCTCGACCCGGAAGCTTATGCTGCCGTCCGGGGCGTCGTCCGGGATTTTAAAGCTGAGTTTGCCGTCGCCCACGTCGGTGACCTTTATCTTTTCCGGTCCCATGTAGACGTTGTGATCCTTTGTCTTTGTCCTGAAACCCGTACCCGTGAGAGTCACTGTCGTTCCCGGTGTTCCGCTGGCGGGTTCCATCTTGGTGACACTCAACGGCGTCCATACGTCAAACTGCTTTTTGCTTTCGGCCGTACCCTGTCTTTCAACTGAAACCCTGAACCTGCCGCTGACGCCTCCCTGTGGAATTACCGTCCTTACAAGGGTATCGGTTACTTCGATGATCTTAACAGGCTTTCCTGCGAGAGTTACGTTCACGGAATCGACCACGTTGCCGAAATTGGTTCCGCTGACGGCAACTTCCGTTCCCGGAGGACCTGCGAGAGGTACAACCTTGCTTATGGTCGGAGGAAAAACCACCCGGAACTCCGTGGGGGACTCGGCTTTCCCTCCGTTTCTCACGGAAACAATGAAACGCCCGGTCGATGCGCCTTTTGGAATCTGCACTTCGAGCGATTCGGAGGAGGCCCTTTTCACTTTCACTTTCTGTCCTGCCAGGGTCACCGTGTTCCACGAGGCTTTTCTGTTGAAACCCGTACCCGTGATCTTGACCTTTGTTTCGGGAGGGCCGAACAGTGGATCTGTTTTTTCAATCATCAGGGCTTCGAGTACTTTGAACTTCTTTGAAGTGGTAGCCGTGCCCGCGTCCTTGACCTGCACCTTGAAATGGTCCGTTTTCGCACCGCGGGGTATTGTGACCGTCAGCCTTGTCCTTGTTGCGGCCGTTACCGTTACCGCTGTCTGCCCCAGGGTGACTACGTTTTCATGGATTTTCCCGCCGAAGTTGCTGCCGTCGATCGTTATCATGGCTCCGGGAGCACCTTTCTTCGGAGAGAAATCTTTGATAACGGGGACCTGCTTCTTTTCCACAACCCAGAAGACCTGTCTGCTTTCAACGATGTGAGGTCCCTTGAGCTGGATCCGTCCGGTGCGTACGCCCTCGGGGAGCTTTACCACTATCCTGTCGGACGTTATTTTGACGGGCTTGAGCTCAATGCCACTGAGCCAGATGGTGTATTTATCACTGAAGGCGCGCCCTTCTATGCTCACCTCGGTCCCGGGTTCTCCGCGTTCCGGAGAAATTTTGCTGATCGTTGGGCGTGCAACGTAGGATTTAGGCTTCTGCTGAGCATAAGAAGCTGTCACAAAGCCAAATACTGCAGAAATAACAAGCAGTTTCATTAACGGCGTCCTCATGGGGGCCCTCCTTGTATTACAAATACGATTTGTTTTCATAAACATGTTGAATATTCTCCCTGCCAAAGTATCAAGTCAACCCCTGATTATTCAAGCGATTACATCCAGCGGGATATACATCCCGCTGTCTTCATACATTTTAAGACTCTTTATTATCATGATGAATTCAAAATTTCATTCATGACAGAATATAACAATCAGGTCTGATAAGAAAAGTAGTTCACGCGCTCGAGCCAGTCAATGGACCGATCTATGATTTCCTTAAGGTTGGATGGAGAAAAATCCAGTTCTTTCAGGGCGCTGGCGGATGAGTACCCGGGCATGCACTGTGTCAGTTCAATGTCATAAGGCAGGAGATCGGGCTTTCTGCCCATCAGTTCGAAGGCCTTCTGGTTGGCCTTTGCCACTGCGCGAACCGCGGGCAGGGGTATTTTTCTCACCTTCGGCCTTGTCCCGAGCTTTGAACTGACTGCATTGAGTATTGACTCCATTGTTGCATTGTGGCCTGCGAGAAGGTACCTGGAGCCGCCCGGGGCCTTTTCCATGGCCGTGATCATGGCCTGTGCGGCGTCAGTTGCAAGCACGAGCGGAAGCATTCCCCTGAAGATCATGCATTTAGGGCTTTTTGCAAAGTAAATGAGCGTTGAATAAGTGGTGTTTCCATAATAATCATGCTCGCCGAGTATTCCTCCAGGCTGCACGACCACGACATCGATACCCTCGTTGTTGTATGAAAGCGCCAGTTTTTCCGATTCCACCTTTGAATGCACGTAAGGATGAATATCCTGCCGCTGATAAGGAAAACTTTCATCTATCATTCCGGGTTTTGCTCCGGGCCTGTACACGGCCGTGGAGGAAACGTGCACCAGTTTTCTGACCCCGGCTTTAACGGATTCACGCAGCACGTTGCGCGTTCCCTCTATGTTCACGGACATCATGAGCCTGTTTTCGCCCGGACCGAGAGCCGTCTTCCATATCGCGGCGCAGTGGTAGACTTCGCTTATGCCATTGAGTGCCGATGCAGTGCTGTCCTGATCGGTTACATCGGCGGTGACTTTTTCTACGTCGAGACCTTCGATTGCATCCATCCTGGATCTGGAACGTACCGTGACCCTGACCTTTTTCCCTGCTTCGAGAAGCCCTCGGACGAGGTTTGATCCGAGAAGACCGGTGGCGCCTGTTACGAGTACTGTGGACATGCGGAAAGGATTAGCACTTAGCCGCGAAGCGGGCAAGTCATTCGTAGATCTCTATGGCCTGGTTGCCGTCTTCTCCAAGGACGATGAGTACGCCCTGAAGACCGTCGGGGTGGGGGACAGAACGGCCGTCCTGGAGGATGGAAACGTTCTCCAGGTACATCTGCCTGCCGTAGGGATAACCCGAGGCCTCGATCAGGAGTCCTTCGTAGATCCTGTTGTCGACCGTGACCCTTATCCATTTCTGGTTTTCAATGGATGAGAACACGCTGTCCCAGACTTCGGTTCCCTGTGTTCTGCTGATATTCATTCCGGAGAATGACTGGAGAAGCTTTTTCATGAACCCGGGCATCCACTGTTTTGCCTTGAGGGATTCTGCCCAGCGCATCTTTATCGCCAGTATCCTGCTGAAAGGCCGGCAGTAGCCGATCAACCCGAAGACGGTTCCCGTGATGGCGGGCATAATGAAGAGGGAAACGGTAATGAACCATCCGGAGAAGATGGCGTCGGTATCGTACTGATCCATGAGCATGGCGTTTACTATGGAGGCATAGCGCTCCTTGTAGAATGGAAACAGCACCACAAAGGACACAAAGCTCAGGGACAGAATGGAAAGCAGTGTCTCGTAAAGTTCGGTCTGCCTCGTTTTCGAGATCGAGTACATGATTTTCGTGGCCAGCAGGCCGGGAAGCAGGAATCCTGCGAGCACGATGAAAGTGAAAATGGTTTCGGGCATTTTGTACTATTCCTCTTTTCCGGATCCTGAACCGCGTTTTACGGCCGGCGGCGGTGCGAATGATTTGCGTTCCTTGCCCCGGTCTTTTACGGGTTTTTCGTCTTCCTCGAACGATTTGAGAATGATCTCCTGAGTGCTGTCGCCCGGGTCTATGGCGTCTGTATCGTAACCCATGGTGTCTGCATAGGGGATTTCGGGCCTGGGTGCCATTTTCTTTTTTTTATCATCTCCTGCGGCTCCGGATCCCGATGCGTCCGTGGCAGGAGGCGGGGGCTGGCTCGGTCTCGGCACCCCGGGCATACGCTTGCTCGGCGGCACCCAGTTCAGCGGCGGTCCGCCGGGCCTGTAGCCGCCTTTTTTCATTACAGTCATTAAAACCTCCGTGGTTTTGCTTGTTTCAAGTTAGTGAATTGGGCGGTTGCTGTCAATTTGGAGTGTTTGCACATGAATCAGAGTGATATGCTTCCTGGAAATCGAGTCACTTATTAATTATCAGAAAATTGCGGTCGGATAAACTCACGCCATTAAACAGAAAATCGGTAAATTATTAATAAAAAACAAATAGTTATACAAAAAACTCCGGGGCAGGCGTATAATCCGCACAGGCACGGAGGCCCGGATGAAGCCGTCATACATTAAGTTCTTTATCCTTCTGATGCTGTATGCATGCTTCATATGCGCCTGTGCAAAGGGGACGGTGAGAGGAAACCAGAAGGACGAAGAAGACGACGCGGGTCCTGATGCTGCGAAAAAGGATGACGACGGCAGCGGCACTGATGCGGATTCGGATTCGGACACTGATTCGGATTCTGATTCTGATTCTGATTCTGACCTGGACAGTGATACGGACACTGACAGCGACAGCGACACTGATATTGATACGGATACCGATACTGATACGGATACTGACTCGGATACGGATACCGACACGGACATTGACGCGGATGCAGATGCAGACGCATGCGGCCTTGGAGGAAAACCTGCAAAGGTTTTTTACAGCGAAAAGTACGTGGCCGGTATGTACCTTACGGACGTGAAGCACAGGATACTGATCAGGCCGAATGGAGGAAGTGACGATCCCTCCACGTGGGACGTGCTTGCGGACAATGCGGCCATGCGCAATGCGCTGGCGAGCGCGGACTGGATACAGGGAACCGTGCTCAATATTTCGTCAAGGTCGGGCCAGACCGTCCGGCTGGCGTTTCATTCCCAGAGCAACGATAACGAGATATGGCTTCTGGACGAAGTATGCATCGGGCAGTCGGACGATAATAATCCTCCTGCGGATCCCCAGTGCTGCAAGGTCTACTCCAGCTTTGAATCAGGCACTTTCCCGCCCACGGGATGGAGTCTCGAAGGCAGCAGCCCTCACTGGTACGTTCTGCTGGGAGAAGGGTCGGACGGATCAAGATGCGCTGATGCTGATTCACTCTCGGATGCGCTCGATACATACCTGGTGACGCCCGAATTTACCGTGCCGTGACAGGATATTTTCTGATTTTTCTAATCAGACAGCGACTGCGTGATCAAGGAAGTTCCGTTCTGCTGTTTTGAAAATGCTGTATCCGTTCAAGAATACAAATTGACCGACCAGGGAGGATGTTTATATCATAGTGAAAGGAGGAATAATATCATGGAGATAGCCCCTCGTATCAGCATTGACATGAATGTGCGGTCCGGAAAGGCCGTTATAGCGGGAACGCGGATCCCGGTTGATGTCATCCTGGGCAGGCTTGCCTCAGGCATGACCTACAACGAGATAATTGAGGAGTATGAAATTACCAACGACGACATTCTTGCCGTTCTCTCATACGCCGCTACAAGCATTTCATGTGAAGAGATCAAAGCCGTAGGATGAATATGGCGATATTCCTCATTGATGAAGACATGCCGCGCTCCACGGGAAGGGAGCTTGCAGTTCATGGTAATGAAATCATGGACATCCGGGACCACGGCCTCAGGGGAGCTGATGACAACCGGATTTACGAGTTCGCCCAGGAACACAAGGCCATTCTGGTTACGGGTGACAGGGGATTCGGCAATATACTCAAGTTTCCGCCTGGTGTTCATCATGGAATAATTATCGTACACCTGCCGAATGAAATGACGACGGGGGAAATGAACCGGGTATTGCTGGACGCTGTAAGACATCTTTCCGAGGAAGAAATCAGGGGCAACCTGATCATCATTGAACCCGGAAAGATAAGAATAAGAAGAAGCAGAAGCAGAAGCAAATCTTATCTGGTTCCTGAATGATGCTTCATGTCAGAGGGGTGAGTGAATCACTGATCGAAGAGGCACTGGCCGAAGTAACGCACGGATAACGGGATATTAATTAATTCTTAAGACTTTTCTAAGAGCGAGTGCAGGCTGAGCTGGATATTTTCTGATCTTTTTCATGATACTGGCTATAATCTTCATATTGACCCGGGGAGGTTCCAGAATGAATCAGATAAGACTTCTGCAGGGAGGATGTCCAGCCCGCAGCATTCGTAACATTTTTTCCGTCATTATTCTTCTGTCAGTATTTCCACGGGGTGCTGATGCAGATTCTGGATTGACTCCGGAGATTCATGAACTCTTGCAGCAGAGGCAGGATATCAAGATTACCTTGCGTATGGCCGATTACAGATTCTGCCTTGATGAAGAAAATCCATGCAGGCTTGTGCGCGAATCCGGTGGGCAGGAGGATGTGATTTTTGAAGACAGGGTGTTTTCAATCCAGGATGCTTACAAAGAGCAGACATTCTGTTTTATTTTCAATGTGTCCGAACACTGCGAGGAACATCCTGAGGAATGCATTGACTGCGATGGAGATGATGTTCCCGAGTGTTGGAGCAGTACATGCCTGACTGAATACTTTTTCGATCTGACTGATACCTGTGTGGCTCCTGGAAAGACCACCTATGCGCTGTATTTTGTCGATGTAGAAGATAGCGAGGGGGATGCTTCTCGCACAATAGATATTGAGGATACGGGTGATGAATGCCTTGATGCCGGGGGCGGCAGTGATTCTGATACTGATACTGATTCTGATACGGATTCAGACACTGATTCGGACACGGACGGCGATACGGATACAGATTCAGATACGGATGACGATGACGCGGACGCTGGCGCGTCCGAAGATGAGAATAAGCAAGACGATTCCGGTTCGGGAAACTGCAGTGTGAGTGCGTGCGGGGGGAGGGGAGATCAGGACTTTAATCTTCTTACTCTGGTGATTTCAGCGGTACTATTAAGAATATGAAATGAAAAGGCTGTTGCTTCCCTCATAGTGCCCTCCCAGGGTGCCTCCCAGGGTGCCAGACACCATTGAATACGTATGATTACGGATAGTTATCCTTGTCTACGGTAAGGTTTCAGTCCAGTTCCTTCAATCTGCCGTTAACGAACTTGTGCAGGGTGCTGGAAATCAGAGTCTGATAGGGGATTCCTTCCCTGACGGCCCTTTTTCGGATTTTTTCCAGGTCGCGGGATGAAATCCTGATATTGATGCGCCTGTCCTTCTGCAGCGTATTCTGCGCAGCTTCTTCGAGTTTCTGCTTTTCCTGCCTGAAGTTTCTGATGCTTTCAAATTCTCCGCGTTCAAAGTCCCTCAGGATCTGAATTTCTTCCCTGTCCAGTTTCAGTCTGTCGGTCTTCATGACAAATACTCCCTTGTTGCCTTTCTGCTGGGAATTATTGTTTTCAGGAATCTGGTACCCCTCTTCTTTACGTAAGGAACCAGATAGACGTAACCGTCCATGTTCAGGACAATGATGTTCTGGCCGGGATACCGCTTCGTGTTCGGGTGCCTGATCACATCGAGTACGTCACCGTTATAAATATGAAAAATCACGTCCAGAAAACTTATGCCCCTGTTTTTTTCCAGAAACAGGTTTTTTTCATCATCCCAGTCATACGCAATCATTACCATAATGATATAATTCATGTGTGCCTTTTGTCAACAGCCGGGGTGATGGACCGGGTGATGTACCTGTTCATTCTCAAGAAATTTTTAAATTCATTATTTTTTACTGCACAAACAATATATAATGCTTTTACTATTTCAGCTTGGTGTAAGATGAAAACAGCCCTTAAAAATTCTTTTTTGTGGTTCATTTTATTTTTAATTTTAGGTGGTTGCGGAAGCGACACGCTGGGAAATAAAAGCATTCAGGACGGAAGCATCAGTCAGGATGCCGGAATGGATCAGAATGCAAACGCTGCAGGAGATGCTGACAGTGACGCTGATAGTGATATCGATAGCGATATTGATGCGGGACGGGATGCTACTACCGATGCTGGAAAAGATACGGATATAAACGGATACCTGCGTCTGGAATGGGCAAAAACCGCCGGCGGTTATTATTCAATGGGAGAAGGAGAAAGTCACTCTTCAGATTCCGGTAAAGCTGTCGGCATACTGTCTTCTGAATTCTCTTTGGTTACAGGAAGCTTTGAGGTCGGGGCAACATTCGGCAGGGGAGAGCCAAATGAAACGCTTCTTAAAGCTTATGGTTCTGAAACCAGTGATGTTTTTTTTGCAAAATATTCCCCTGACGGAACTCTTGCATGGGCCAGGAATGCCGGAGGGGAAATGTGGGATACCGGGAGCGGTATTGCAAACTGGAATAATGGAGATTTCATTTTAACCGGATATTCTGAATACAGCGCGGTATTCGGCGAGGGAGAAGAAAACGAGACCTACTTGGAGGGCGGCAAGGGAATATTCTACGCCAAATTCAATTATAACGGCACCCTCGAATGGGCCAAGAAAACAGAATCCGGAATGTTTTCAAATGGAACAGGAGTAAAGGTATTTCCCGATGGATCGTCATTGATTACAGGTCATTTCGATCATGAAGCAATTTTTGGAGAAGGAGAAAAAAACCAGACAGTCCTGGGCGGTAATTCCGGATATCATCTCTTTATAGCCAAATTTAATCCAGATGGAACGATGGCATGGGCCAGAGGGTCTTCCGGAGATGGTGATTGCGGAAGTTATACAATCGATACTCTTTCTGACGGATCAGCCTATATAGCTGGTTTCACCAGTGACGGTATAATACTTGGAGAAGGAGAGTTCGGAGAAAAAGAACTGGTTTCTAAAGGGGATTATGATCTTCTTATTGCAAAGTATAGCAGCGATGGAAAACTGGCATGGGCGTCTAGTGCCGGCAGCAGTAAATACGATCAAGCGTATTCATTATCAGCTGGCAACGATGGTTCGTTCTTTCTCACGGGATATTTCGAGGAAACAATGGTGCTGGGCATAGACGAACCATACGAGACGACTCTTAATAATGAAGGAGAAGAAGATCTTTTCATAGCAAAATATGATTCCAACGGTTCGCTTGTCTGGGCAAAAAGTGCCGGTGGACTTGATGAAGATTATGGCAGATCTGTTGTTTCGTCTTCTGATGGTTCGGTTGTCATGGCCGGCTCATTCCGTGGTTCAATAACTTTCGAAAAAGGGAATGAAGATGAGATCACACTTACTGCACAAGGCGAAGCTCACGAACGGAATATTGTTCTTGCCAAATACAATGGAGACGGCACTTTGCTATGGGCCAGAACGGCCGTTTATAATGCAATAATAATGAATATGGCAATAAATGATGATGGAACCGCTTTTTTGACCGGAAAATTTATGGGTGTAGCCATCTTTGGCCCGGGTGATTTTAACAGCGTATGGTTACACACATATATGAATGATCATTATGACATGTTTATCGCAAAATTCACTCCTTGAATTTATAGATACGGCCGGTCAGCGGTAAAAAGCGCTGAATCATTTGCACACCCATCTTCAACAAAGGTTTTAAGCCGCACAAGATCATGTCTTTATTATTTATTTTCTGAACAGAGACAGAATGTCCCGATATCCGCTCAAAACGCGGGCGATTTCTATGCAGTCATCACCTGTGCGGTAGAATATAAGATAGTTCCCGACAGGAAAACTGCGTATGCCTTCCAGAATTTCCGGGCGCTTCATTCCCAGCTCAGGTGCATCGACAAGCAGACGACACTTGCTGTGCAGTTTTGAAACGAAACGGTCGGCGGCTTCGATGTTGTCCTCGGCAATGTACAGCCAGATATCCAGCAGATCGGCTTCGGCCTCCCGGGAAATAATCATTCGTGCCATATCGTATTATGCTTTTTTTGATGACCCGAGGCGCTTTCGTCCCTGATCCCTGATTCTCTGCACCGCTTTGCTGTCGAAAGTACTGCTTTTTCCGCTGTCGAGCTGTTCCACTCCTTTAAGCACCTGCTCTCTGACAATACTGAGCTGCTGTTCACGGATTCTGTCGTATTCATAAAGCAGACGCAAAGCCTCTCGTATGACTTCGCTCGCGGAATTATACATGCCGGATTTGACTTTTTTATGTACAATTTTTTCCAGCTTTGGGGTGAGTGATACATTCATTGCTCGGCTCCTTATGCTTACACTTACAATATATCAAAAAATAACAAAGATTGTCAATAATGACCTCCCATGGTGCCAGACACCATCGAATGCATATGATTACGGATAGTTATCCTTGTCTGGAATAAGGGTGCCAGACACATTTTCTTTGAAGGATCTTTATTTTGGATGGATATATTGTAAGTTGACTTACAATATATCCATGCTATTATTAAACCATGTTTAAGAGATGGCTTTCGATAAAACCTGACAGGAACTGCCTCATAATCGGTCCCAGGCGTTCGGGCAAGACAACGTTCCTGAAACAGGCATTCAGCGACTACGCCTATGTCACACTGGATGACCTGGACAATCTCGAATGGGCGAAAAGGGATGCAAAGGGATTCATTCTCAGCCTGGGTGAAAGGGCCGCCATAGACGAAATACAGAGACTGCCATCCCTGACGGTTGCCGTTAAATATGCAATAGACAACGCGAACGCGCGCTTCATCATGACAGGGTCGAGCTCGCTAGGGCTTCTGGACTCGAGCGCGGACACTCTTGCCGGACGAATCAGGATACTTTCGCTTCCGACAGCATGCTGGGGAGAGGCCCTGTCCCAGCCGGATCATTCAGTATTCGGGGACAGGCTGGATCCTTCCGCGCTGAGAAAAGCCCAGAGAACGCTCGACGCGGCGGTCGGGTTCGGCCAGTTTCCGGAAGTGCTTATGCAGGACAGCGAAAGTGATAAGCGCGATGTGCTCAACCTGTACAAGAACAGTTATTTTACAAGGGACCTGATGCAGATGTCCAACATTGGAAATCTCGAAGGTCTTCTTGCCGTCTTTCACAACCTGGCCAGATCCATTGGTTCCCATCTTGAAGTTTCCTCCTTTTCACGGGAATCAGGACTGAGCCATCCGACCTCGAAGAAATATCTGGACACGCTTTTTCAGTCTCAGCTTACGCTCAGGCTTTACGGCTATCAGTTCGGCCCGGCAAAACGTTACATCAAGGCATCCAAGACCTATTTTGCAGACAACGGCATAATCGAGGCCATGGGCATAGGCCTCAGCCAGGGACAGCTTCTTGAGAATTTCGTTATTGCAGAGCTTGAGAAACGAAGAAAGCTCGGGTTCATAAAAAGCGATCAGTTCTTTTATTACAAAAGCGCGGGGGGAAGAGAGATCGATCTGATCTTCGAAGAAGAGGGTGTGCTCAATGCAGTTGAAGTAAAGGCGTCCAGAATACCGGGGGCAGGGGACATCCGCAATCTGAAGGAATTCTCAAAAGGGATGGATCGCCCTGTCGAATGCTTTCTTTTTCATACCGGCATGGAATACGACACCGTGGACGGTGTAGACCTGATACCCGTATCAGCGCTGTTCAGGGGCAAATGATCCCTTCCCAGGGTGCCAGACACCCTTGAATACGTATGATAACGGATAGTTATCGTTCATTATCGGTATTCAGCGAATTTTCGGGGCGCAGGACGGATAACGGGAAGCCAGCCTGGGATTGAAAAACGTTTGATCTGAGTTATTATATAGTTATAACTATTGATTAACGGAGGTATTAACATGATAAAGAAGCTTTCAGCCATCGGCAACAGCTACGGCCTTATCATCGAGCGTCCCATACTCGATCTGCTCAATATCAGCAGGGACACGCCGCTGGAAGTCACGACAGACGGTCAGGCTCTCATTATCCGTCCTGCCAATGCGCGCGTGCGTACTTCTGCCGGGCGCATGATAAAGGCTCATGACGAAACTTTCAGGAAGCTTGCTGAATGAACCCCGAATTTCTGGACATCAATGGAATTACAATCGATTATGATTCGGAAAATCTTTACGATCTTACAATGCGTGTTGCAAAGGGTAAGACTGACAAGAAAGCGATTTCTTCACAGATCGAAAAACTGGCCACTAAGTACACAACCTGAGGTATACTCATTCCAATGAATACAGGGGGCCCAATGCATCGATTCCGAATCCTCACAGCTCTTATATTCTGCGGGATGCTGCTGTGTTCATTCAGGGCCGGTGCGCAGGTTGTGCTCAGGCCGGAAGTTACTGGATATGCGAGCCGGGAACACTCAAGCCTTCACTGGGCGGGATCTCCGGATATTGCGGTAGGATATGAAGATTATTCTACCTATTATGGTCTGCTTGAATTTGATGTTCAGGATATTGAGGCAATAAGCGGAATTACAACGAACAACTTCAAGGCAGAGCTTTTTCATCTTTCGGTCACTTATGCATACATTGAAGACGCGTTGAGGATTCGACTGTATGACATGGAGGATCAGTGTGAAGACGCTGAGATAAACATAGAGGATTTAGCCTGTATCTCCGACTTCATCGCAAGCCGCAGGATGACGTGTGATCCGCCCGTCCCGGCAAGTTTCAATAAGATTGATGTTACACAGCAGGTGCGTCACGATCTTTTCGGCACAACGAATACGGGAGTAACCACGGGCTTTGTGCTCGCTGCAGATGGCAGTGCAATTTTTACCGGTATTGCGGACTTCAATCATGTTGCGCCGAGGCTGGCGGTCTGGATCAAAGGATATGATGCGGGAACCGATGCTTCACTGGATTCCGGTGTGGATGCTGCAGTTGATATTGAATGCAGGCCTTCAACGGACGTGGATACAGATGTGGATGTGGATTCCGATTCAGACGCGGATGCAGATTCGGACGCTGGCGCGTCCGTAGATGCCGATGCAGATGCAGACAACGCTGATGACGACGGCGGCACAGGCGATGGAGGAATTAATGCCGAAGACGGCGGCGGCGACTGCGGATGCATGTATGCGGGCAGGGAAAGCACGGGCGGCATACTCACTTTAATCAGGCTGCTACTTCTCTCCCCATGGTGCCAGACACCCTTGAATACGTATGATTCCGGATAGTTATCGTTCAGTATCGGTGTTCAGCAACTTTTCGGGGGCGCTGGACGGATAACGGGAACCCGGGCCTCCTGGATTGCCGGAGATATTCAATCAGATTTTATTCCTGATTGACCCGGAAATAATTAATGTATATACAATAATTATGTTCAGCTGGGATACCAGTAAAGCCCTCATCAACTTTGATAAGCACAAGGTATCCTTTGAAGAAGCAACCACATGCTTTGCTGATCCGAATGGATTCGAAGTAGAGGACGTCAAGCATTCAAGGCAGGAGAAGCGTTTCAAGCGACTAGGTCTTTCCGTGCTTGGACGTGTGCTCCATGTGGTTTACACAGTGAGGAGAGATCAGAATGGCAAAGAAACGATCCGCATCATCAGCGCGCGCCAGGCGAGCCGAAAAGAACGTCAGGCATATGCCGGACTCTGAAATTGATTTCAGTGACGATCCGGAACTGACGGATGAAGAAATCAAACGGGGCAGAAGAGTGGGGAGGCCCAAATCGCCCAATGCAAAAACACTCATAGCCATACGCATTGAGCCGGGACTGCTTGCAAAGATCCGCCGTCTGGCCAGAAAGCAGGACAAGCCCTATCAGACCCTGATACACGAAATTCTTGAACAGGCAGCCGGACGTGCAGCTTGAGACGCCGTTCTAATATTCAGTATCGAAAACTCACCATGGAGCATGCAACCTGAGGTATAATGTTTCCATGAACAAAGGGGGCCCGATGAATCGATTAAAAATCCTCACAGCACTCATAATCCTGCTCACCTTTTCCTGCACATCGAAAAAGGCGGACGAGGCTGATGCGGGGGTGAATGGGAAGAATGCTTCTGATACAGATATTGATACCGATTCTGATGGGGATTCGGATACAGACGAATGCATTCCGCAGAATGTAACAGTAGGAGACGCCTCCATTTTTGATCCTGACTACTGTGAGGACTCTGGGCACTTGGTGGGTGTTGATGGTGGATTTGAATCAGCCAGGGACTGCGAACTTGGTTCAGAATGCATGTGGGTTGCGAAGTCCTGCTATGTACTTGAACCTTCTGTGGAGGATGTACGGGGAATCAATAAACGGTGGCTGGAAAACTACGTTGGACCCTTATGCGGGAAAGACCGTTACGAAAGTACATCTGAAAGCCATTATTTTGCACCTTATCTGATACAGTTCTGCAGGGAATCTCTATGTGAAGTTATTGATATACGGAATCATGAACTGAGTGAATGCAACGACGATTCCGACTGTGAGCCTCGTGTGCCGGACTGCTGTGAATGCGGAAGTAATACAGATCCACACAGGCTTATTTCGCTTCCGAAGGAAGAATTTACCGCTTATCAGGATCTGATATGTGACCAGCCACCGGAAAGTTGTGAAACATGCGAAGTTGAGTATCCGGAGATTGACTGGGATGAAGTTCTCCCCGGTACTTTTGTAGATACAGATTGTCATCAGGGTCACTGTAGAGCGGGCGTAGTAATTGTTGATCCCGAATAATGTAATGAATTGAATTGAATCTTTCTGATACATGCTCCTGAAACCTTATTCCCTCCCAGAGTGCCCCATATGGTGCCAGACACCCGTGAATACGTATGATAACGGATAGTTATCCTTGCCTGGAATTGGGGTGCCAGACACATATTCAGGGGTGCCACCCATTAGGAGGCGGTTAGTCAACAGGCAATAAGATTCCCTTGGAAAAACTCTTTTTCCTTCCTCTGAATTCCATCACCCGTAGCGGGAGGGCATTAATAATACGCGCCCCGGTTCTCA
>Ga0272442_10001139_pt1 | contig 40970 bp, 31 predicted proteins | sample SSMForm2O_FD_200262 | JGI IMG/M metagenome (GOLD analysis project Ga0272442, IMG submission 200262) | Marine sediment archaeal communities from Little Sippewissett salt marsh, Falmouth, MA, United States - SSM-Form-2O | ecosystem: Environmental > Aquatic > Marine > Wetlands > Sediment ...
AGCGGACGGTGTAGTAGCGGCCCTTCTTCACCTTCAGACCCGGGTGCATGAACTGGATATGCCAGTCGGTGCCGTCGGCCTTAGCGATGCTGATCCGCACGCCGCTTCCGTTGTTCGGCGCGAGCACCGTCGCCTCACAGCCGTGATGCGCCCCCAGCCACCAGCCGGGCTTCTTCTCGGCTCGCCGGACGCCGACACCGGCCAGCAGGTTCTCGCCGAGCGGCTGGGCCCCCTCGCTCCACGCGGCCCTGAGCTTCGCCGTTGTGCCGTACCGGACCTTCAGCCACTCCTGCCACTTGCCCGTGAGGATCTCCGCGTAGTACGGCGGCAAGGACCGCAGGTGCCTGCCCGCCGCCCACATGAACAGGCTGTCCTCGTTGCTGATCTCGACGAACGCGACGGCCGGGTCATCGGCATACCGGATCTCACGATACCTGTTCATGTGCGTGAGCAGCTCCCGGGCGTAGCGCTTCTGGGCGTCGATGAGAGCCGGGGTGAAGAGGTCTACCATCTTGTCGTAGCCGCGCAGCTTGTCGTGGTCGGGCAGGTCGAGGTAGCGGCTGTGCGTCCGCGAGACGTGGAGGTTGAGGTTCGTGTAGATGCCGCGGCGGGCGAGCCGGTCGATGAAGTAGTCCAGCCGGTCGAGGGCCTCGGCCGACAGCTTCATGGGGTCCTTCGGGGCCCAGATGCCGCGGGGGAAGGCGGTCGAGTCCATGTGATGGAAGCGGACGGAGTTGATGCCGAAGTCGGCCATGCGTTTGGCGACCTTCTCGGCGTCGGCGTGGGCGGGGAAGTTCGCGCCGAAGCACAGGTTCACGCCCCAGATGCGGACCCGCCGGTCGCCCGCGTAGAAGTGCCCGTCCCGCGCGGTCAGCCGCTTCGCGCCCGTCGGGATCGGCGGCGAGGCGGGCAGCTTGATCTGCGAGTCCTCCGCCATCTGAAGCGGAATCACGAACGGGACGAAGTCCTCCTCGCCGCAAACCGCCTGTGCCGTCAGCGCCAGCAGCGCGCACGAAACCAGAGTTCTCATGGTTCTCTCCCTGCCCCTGATCGCGGTTCCGCGCCCCGAAGGCAGCGACCCCGGGCGTGCCGAGGGGTCGCGTCCCCTCGGCGTTCGCCATGCGAGGCGCGGCGCCCTCGCCGGTTGCGGCGCCGCGTCAGTCGATGTACGGACCGAGCGGGCGGAACGACAGCCGGCTCTTCGCCGGAATCCGCCCCGACTCCTCGAAGATCAGCAGCTCGTTCTGCTCCTCCAGCCAGCATTCGGGCAGATAGTAGTGCTGCTGCGGGCCGGTCGTCCAGAACCGCCCCGCGTTGTGCCCGTTGATGAAAACCTGCCCCTTCCGGGCGCCGACGATGTGCAAGAACAGCGGCCTCGCCGTCGGCGTGTACTTGAACTTCGACACGTACCATGCGGGCTGGTCCTTGCCGACCACGTGCCCACCTTCTTCGGGCATCTTCCACGGCCGCCAGCTCCACTTCGCCTTCTCACTCAGCGTCTCGGTCAGCGCGTGCAGCTTGAAGGCGGCAAGCTCCTTGGCGGCCGTCTCGCCCCAGAGCACCAGCCGCAGCACGTTCCTGCCCTTCTTCAGCAGCGGGCCCAGCGCCACGTCGCCGAAATTCCGCCGCCGGCCCGGGAAGAACCCCGCGTTCCGCTCGTTGCAGATGACCGCCACGTCGTGGGCGAGCCCGGTAAACGACAAATGCACCGGCGCGACCTTCGTCATCGGGATCGACGCCTCGGCGAAGTACACGGGCAACTTCTCCAACGTCGGCAGAACCTGGGCGAACTGCCGCGGGACAATCCGCTTGTTGAAGCCGTCCTGCGCCTTGAGGCGGAAGGTGGGCTTGAGCGGCTTGGCGTCGTAGATGTGCCCGAAGAGGCCCTTGAGTTCGCCGAGCCTCGGCCCGGTCTTCATACGGCCGAGGTTATCGACCATCGCCGTCAGAGCATTCGTGCCCTTGCGGAACGACGCGCCGAGCGGCTCGCGTTTGGCGTCCTCGCCGCGGCCCCACGTGCCGAGCAGGTTGCCGTTGAGGTACAGCGTCGCGCGGTCCTCGCACTCGGGCAGGAACAGCTTCCGCCGCTTGGCCCGCGGGGCGTCGATCTCCACGCGGTACCACACGTACCCGTACGGCACGCCGAGCCGGTCCACGTCGCGCGGGCCGGGAATCGACGTCCACTCCAACTCGTCCGGCTTGGCGACCGGCTCTCGGCAGACGCTCACCCGGCTCCACGAGCCCAGCCGCGGCGCGGCCGGCTTGCGGGAGGAGCCCGAGGCCCTCAGCTTCTTATGCGTCAGCTTGCCCTCGAGGTCGAGGATGGCGTACTGCTTCGCCCCCGGGGCGTGGACGAGGTCCTCGTCACTCTCGCCGACGAAGCGCGGGCCGAACAGGATCGATTCCTCCAGCGGCCAGGTCCGCTGGGCGAGGTCGCTGTTGACCAGGACGATGCACAACTCCTCGTGCTCAATGACCTTCGGGTCGTCGCCATCGGGCACCTCGGCCGTCACTTCCTGGTTGTTGACGGAGATGCGGGCGGGCCAGCCTTCGGGGCCGTGGAACACCAGCACCTTCTCGCCGAACTCGCCCAGGGGCATAAGGTTCGCGTAGTCGAGCGTTTGCGACTCGGACAGGGCAAGGTTGATCGGCACGGCCGTGGCGCCCAGCGGCTCGAGCGACACATCCAGTTCCGTCCCGCGCGGCAGGGAGATGCGGGCGGACGTGATCTCCTCGCGCCCGTTGTTCGTGACCACGGCCCAGCGGCCGAGTGTGCCGGTCGTATTCAGCACGTTCGTGGAATCGTGAACCGTCGTGGGCGGCTCTTCCATGAAGCACTCGGCAAAGAACGGCCCCATGTGATTTGCCAGCAGGTTCACCAGGCGGGTGAGGTAGTACTTGTCGGTCAGGCCGCCGCCCTCTGCGAGGGGCGCGTCGTAGTCGTAGCTGGTCGTCTGGTAGGCGGTCTCCCAGCCTTCCTGCCGGCCGCCCCAGAAGCCGAAGTTCGTCCCCCCGTGGAACATGTAGTAGTTGTACTGCCCGCCGCAGCCGAGGATCTCCAGCGCCCGGCGGGCGACTTCGGCGTCGTCCTTGACCGCGTGCGAGCCGCCCCAGCAGTCGAACCAGCCGCACCAGTACTCGGTAAACAGCAGCGGCGCGCCCGGCTGGCGAACGCTCAACTGCTTGAGCAGTTGCACCTCGTTGCCCCAGCCGTTGAGGCACTCCACGGCCTCCGGGACGGGCGGGTCGGTGAAGTAATTGCAGCTCACGATGGGGATATCGAACCCCGCCCGACGGAAGAGCTGGCTGATGAACTCCAGGTACGCCGAGCGTTCGGGCATGGCCGTCTGGGTATACTCGTTCTCGTTCTGGATCAGGATGATGTTGCCGCCGCGCGAGACCTGGAACTCGGCAAGTCGCCCGAGGATTTGTCGGAAGTACTTGTCGAAATAATGGGTGTAGGCCGCGTTATTGGTCCGATACGTGATGCCGCTCTTGGTGACGAGCCAGCCCGGGAAGCCGCCGAAATCCCACTCGGCGCAGATGTACGGCCCGGGACGCAGAATGACGTACAGCCCCAGCTCCTGCGCGAGCCGCACGAAAGCGGCCACGTCGCGATCGCCCTCGAAGTCCCACTCGCCCTCAACGGGTTCGTGGAAGTTCCAAGCGACGTAGGTGGTGACGCAGTTGAGGCCGGCGCGCTTGGCCTTGAGCAGTCGGTCGCGCCACAGCGCGGCCGGCGTGCGGAAGTAATGGACCGAGCCGCTGACCAACCAGACGCGCTGCTCGTCGATCAGAAAGCTTCGGTCGTCCAATGTGACATTTGCCATGGGGAGGCCCCTGGTAGAAGATTCCGTAAGCCTCTGAGCCATCTTGACCTTACAGAAAGTGTAAACAGTCGTCGCGCCCGTTCAATCAAAAAGGCCCCCGCCGGTACCTCCAGCCCAGGCTGGCCGGGCCGCGGGCCGCCGAATTCCTCGACAAAGCAGGCAGGGATTCCCCTAAACCCCTTCATAATATTGGCTTACAATCTCTCTACACCAAGGCCGGAAACAAGGCCAAATAAACTTCTTTTCACTATTGATAGTCCTGGCAACGGCGCATCCCCCTCCGATATATACGCTTACGCTCGTCCCGATGGAAAATCGAACGGCTATCCGTCCCGCGCGCGGGAAAGCCCCGCCCTCACGCGGCCGCAGGACCCGAACCGCCCCAGCGCGAGCCTACAGCCTGACCTCGTGCCCAGTCTTCTGCGAACGGTAGAGCCCGTCCAGGATCGCCATCACCGCCCGGCTCTGCTCCGGCGGGACGGGCACAGGCTTGCCGCCCATGATGGCCTCCGCGAAATGCCGGACCTCCGCGTGGTGTGCCTCCTCGCCCCTGTCGCGCACGTCGATCTTGGTGTCCATGTAGTCGCGGTCGGTGTGGTCGTAGATCTCGCACTCCGGCCACTTCGCCCCGGCCTTCGTGCCGAGCAGGTCGATGCTCTGGTATCCCCGGGGCTTGATGTTCGCCATCCAACTGCACTCGAGGCTGAGCATTGCCCCGTCGGCGAAGCGGACCATGCCGGCCGCGAAATCCTCCACGTCAAGGCCTTTCTTGTCGAAACAGCCCCAATCCCACTCGCTCCACGTCTCGCGGCGCTTCGCCAGCTTCGTCACGCTCATCCCGAACACCGACACCGGCTCGAAGTTGCCCATCATGTACAGGGCGAGGTCGAGAATATGCACGCCCACGTCGATGCACGGCCCGCCGCCGGACTGCTTCTTGTAGATGAACCCCGGCCGCGTGGGCAGTTGCCGCCGCCGCAGATACCACGCCCGCGTGTAATACACCTCGCCGATGCCCGGCTTCGTGAGGTACTGCTTCAGCGCCTCGCTGCTCGCCTGGAAGCGCTGGTGCTGGGCGCACATGAGCTTGCGTTTTCTCTTCTTGGCGGCCGCGATCATGGCATCCACCTCGCGGGGGGTCAGCGCCAGCGGCTTCTCGCACAGGACGTGCTTGCCCGCGTTGAGGGCCGCCACCGCGTACTTCCTGTGGAAGCGGTTCGGGGTGCAGACATCGACAACGTCGATGTCCTTGCGCGCGAGCAGGGCTTGGGCGGTCTTGTACGTGTCGGGGACGCCGAATTCCTCGGCCCGCTTCTTGGCGGCCTCCGGGCTGAGATCATAGCAGGCCACGATCTCGCAGTCGGGCAGCTTCTGCCAGCCCTGAAAGTGCAGTCCGCTGATGCCACCGGTTCCGATAATCCCCACGCGCAGCTTCCGATTCTTCACGATCCAACTCCTGTATCTGGGGGCCTCTCGGCCCGCGAAGCCCGGCAGTCTGCCCGGATGCGGAGCACAAGTCAACCGCTTTGTCCGCCGCCCGTTCTTGACGCCCTTCGCGGGGCGGCGTATCGTCCACGCCCGAGGGGAGCAGCCGGCCGCGCCTGTCGTCCTCGATGCGCGCCTTTGAGCGCCCAGAGCGGGAGACGAACCGATGAACGAGAATCCCTTCGACCTCAGCGGGAAGGTCGCGATGGTCACGGGAGGCGGGCAGGGGCTGGGCCGGCAGTTCGCGCTGGCACTGGCCCGGGCGGGGGCTGACATCGCCATCGCAGAGATCAACCCCGACACCGGCCGTGAGGCCGCCGGCGAGATCGAGTCGCTCGGCCGGGCCGCGTGCTTCCTCCGCACGGACGTGACCGACGCGGACTCCGTCGAGCGTGCCGTCGCCAAGACGATCGAGACGCTCGGGTCGATCGACTGCGCCGTGTGCAATGCCGGCATCGTCATCTGGGGCGAGGGCGAGTCGGTGCCGCTGCCCGACTGGCACCGCGTGATGGACGTGAATCTCAACGGCGTGTACTACACGTGCCGCTCGGCCGGCAAGGTCATGATCGACCAGGGGCGCGGCTCGATCATCAACATCGCGTCGATGTCCGGGCTGATCGTGAACGTCCCGCAATGTCAGGCGTCGTACAACGCGTCCAAGGCCGGCGTTATCCACCTCACGCGGTCGCTCGCCGTCGAGTGGGCCCGCCACGGCGTGCGGGTCAATGCCATCTCGCCCGGCTTCATGGACACGCCCATGGCCCGCCCCCACTTCGAGGATCCCGAGACGGGCGGCGTGTGGATGCCCCGGATTCCGATGGGTCGGCCGGGCAAGCCGGAGGAACTCGGGCCCGCGGCCGTGTTCCTCGCCTCCGACGCGTCCAGCTACGTGACCGGCGCGAATCTGGTCATCGACGGCGGCTACACCTGCGAGTGAACCCCCGCAAAGGCCAGCAGCTTCAGCCCCATCTCCGGGTCGAGCCGGCGCTCGGCGTCGAGGCCCTCGATCTCGAACAGGATCGCCTCCAGCGTGCAGAACACCTCGGCCCCGCCGCGCGGGCAGCCGGCGATCGTCTCTTTCCCGCGGCCGATGGCGCCGTGCAGGTGCAGCTTCGGCGTTCCCTCGTCGCAGAAGATCGTCCCCACGCCCGCCAACTCCCGGGCGTCGTCAAACTCGGCGTACACCGGCTCGATGGGGCCATTGGGGCTTTCCGGGCCGACGACGACCTTTCCACGCCGCAGCCCGCCGACGACCACCACCGCGGCCGAGCGGATGCTCTCCTTCGCCGCCAGCGACTCGATCCCCGCGTACACGTCCTCGCCGTCGAAGCCGCGCGCGACGATCACGCGCCCGATGCGCCCAATTTCGTAGTCCATCATCCGCCTCCCGCCCCCGGCCGTCGCCAGCATACGCGCGCCCATCGCCGCGTCCAGCCCGACAACGCTGGAAACGCCGCCCCGTGTGCGGTATCTGTGAATGCACGGAAGAACCCGTGGAGTGCAATGTGAGCATTCGCTGGCGGCTGCTGATCCTGGTGCTTGCACTTTCGCTGATTCCACTGCTGGTGTACAGCGTGGAGCAGCGGTACGCGACCTACCGTCTGGGCACGCGTCTGGCCGCCGCCACGCGCGAGCGACTCGTCCAAGAGGCGCAGCGCGAGTTGCTGGAACTGGTCACAACCTATACCGACACGGTCCGTCGCGAGGCGCGGGGGCTCGAGACGGCCGTGCGCCTCCAGGCCCGCGGCGTGGAGGCCCGCCTGAACGCCCCGCCTCCGGAACTCGCCCGGGCGCGGCGCGGCCCGGACCTGCCAACCTCGGGCCCGGCGCCCGAGGGGCTCGTCGCGTCCGAGAAGCACCTCGGCCCAAACGGGCGGCCGGTGCCGGTGGACTACGGCTGCCAGGCGTATGTCGTCGCCGAGGGCACAGACGAGGCGGCCGTCGCCGACGACCTGGCCCGCCTCTCGACGACGACTGACTTGTGCCGCCTGCTGCACGACGCCGTGCCCGCCCTTCGCTACTGGCTGTACACGGGGCTGGAGTCGGGGCTGCACGTGTCGTACCCGGCCCATCACCTGCCCGCGGAGTACGACCCGCGCCGCCGCCCGTGGTACCGCCGAGCGAAGGAGCAGTTCGAGCGGACAGGCACGGCCGAGCCGTTCTGGAACGATCCCATCGTCGATTACACCACGGGCATGGTCACGGTGACGCTCTCCATGCCGGTGCTTCGCGGCGAGCGGTTCGCGGGCGTGACGGCGATCGACATGCCGGTCACCGGTATCTTCCGCGGCCTGGCGCTGCCGGACGCCTGGGCGGCCGGGGCGGAACAACTCCTGGTGGGCCTGTCGCCGCCGCCCCAGAGCCGTCCGCTGGTCTATCTCGACCCAGGCGCGGACACCCCGAAGGTGCCCCGCGGCGAGGTCGAGCCCGAGGCGTTGGAATCGGGCGACCCGGAGGAACTGGCGATCCTCGCCGAGGACCTTCGCGCCGGGCGGGCGGGCGTCCGCGAGATGGACTACCGCAGCGGGCCGGCGTTCTGGGCATACGGGCGGGCCGGGAACTGGCCGGCGATCCTCGTCATCGTGCCGCAGCGGAACGTCATCGCTCCCGCCCTGCAGGCTGAGCAGGAGGTCCTCCGCGACATGTGGAGCGCCATCGCCCGCGCCGGCGGCTTCTTCCTGCTGTTGCTGGCGGTCGTGGTGCCGGTGAGTTTCCTCCGCGCCCGCAAGGTGACGCGGCCGATTCGCCAACTGGCCGATGCGTCGGCCGCCGTCCAACGGGGCGACCTGAGCACGCGCGTGGACATCCACACCGGCGATGAGCTGGAGCGGCTGGGGGCCTCGTTCAACCGCATGATCTCGGGGCTCGCCGAGCGCGAGAAGCTCAAGCACTCCCTCCGCGTCGCCATGGAGATCCAGCAGCACCTCCTGCCGCCGGCGCCGCCGAAGCTGCCCGGGCTCGACATCGTGGGCCACAGCTGCTACTGCGACGAGACCGGCGGCGACTACTACGATTTCATCGAACTGGTGGACCTCGGGCCCCGCCAACTCGGCATCGCCCTGGGCGACGTGACGGGGCACGGCATCGCGGCCGCTCTGCTGATGGCCTCCGCCCGCGGCGTGCTCCGCAGCCACGCCCCCCGACACGGACACGACCTGTCCGCCCTGTTCGACGCCATCAACGTGCACCTCGTCCGCGACACGGGCGAGGAGCGCTTCATGACCATGTTCTACGGCATCGTCGATGGCGACGCGCGGAGCCTGACGTGGGCGTCGGCCGGGCACGACCCGGCGCTGTTCCTGCGCCACGGCTCGGGCGAGATCACCGAGCTGCCCAACACGGGCGTGCCGCTGGGCATCGTCGAGGATGTCCCCTTCGGCCGCGGCGGGCCCGTCACGATGGAGCCCGGCGACGTGATCCTCATCGGCACCGACGGCATCTGGGAAACGGCGAACCCGAACGACGAGATGTTCGGTAAGGACCGGTTGCGGGAGACGCTGCGGCGAACGGCGGACGCCACGTCCGCGGAGATTCGCGATGCGGTGCTGGCGGATGTGGCCGCGTTCCGCGGGACCGCCATTCAGCGCGACGACATCACGATGGTGATCATCAAGGCGCTGTAGTCGGGGCGTGCGGCTACGACTGCCCCTCGCGGAAGTACTCGAGCCACGCCATCTGGATCGCCTCGAGCGCGCCTTCGGTGGAAGCGTCGGGGGCGCCCGCGAAACCGTCGAGCGCGAGGATGCGTTCGCGAAGATTGGTGAATCGAACGGCCAGCGGATCCTCGCCCGGGAACTCCTCGCTCAGGCGGAAGCCGATCTCCTCCGCATCCGTCCACTTGAGATCCGTCATAGCCATCTTCCCTGCTGCTTCTCGTCAATCGTGCGATCCCCTGCATCCCCTGCATCCCTGCTAGGTATGCTCGGAGACGGCGTTGCGGTTCCAGTTCGGCACGCGGACGGTGACGTCGCCGTGGACCACCGCCCGGCAGGCAAGGCGGCTCTCCAGCGTGTTGCCGGGCACCTGGTCGAGCACGTCGAGTTCGTCGTTGTCCGGCGGCGAGAGGTTCTCCACGCCTTCGGTGACGATGACGTGACACGTGCCGCACACCCCCGTGCCGCCGCAGGCGTGCTCGATCTCCACGCCGTTCTTGAGCGCCAGATCCAGCAGACAGCCCGGCTCGCCGTGCGTGTGCGCCGGCGGCCGGTCGGCATCCATTTCCACCGTCACGTCCATCGGCTGGAACGTCACCTTGCAAGGCGTCATTTGGCGGGCTCTCCCTGCGCCGGCGCCGCGGCCGCGCCCTCGGGCACGCCGCCCGGCACGTTCTTCTTCCTGTAGTCGTCGATCGCCGCCCGAATCGCGTCCTCCGCCAGCACCGAGCAATGCACCTTCACCGGTGGAAGCTCCAGGTCTCTGGCGATCTCCAGGTTCCTGATCCTCGCGGCTTCGGCAAGCGTCCGCCCCTTGAGCCACTCCGTCGCCAACGAGCTCGACGCGATGGCCGACGCGCACCCGAACGTCTTGAACTTCGCCTCCGCGATCCGCCCGTCGTCGCCGACGCGGATCTGCATCTTCATCACGTCGCCGCACGCGGGCGAGCCGACCACGCCCGTTCCCACCGCCGGGTCGTTCTCGTCCAGCGTGCCCACGTTCAGCGGCTTCTCCGCCAGCTCGATGACCTTCTCGCTGTATAGCATTCGGGGTTCTCCGCTGAAGGCTAGGCGCCGCGGGCCGCCGTGCCCGCGTGCTTCTCACACGTACACCCGGGCGGACACGCCGGGGGCTCCAGTTCGCCCAGCCGCCGCCAGTCCACTTCCGATACGTTCACGCCCTTCTGGGCCATTTCGTACAGGGGGCTGAGTTCGCGCAGTTCCTCGACGGCCCGGACAATGCGCTCGGCCGCGTGGTCCACGTCCTCGGCCTTACTGAACCGGCCCAGGCTGAACCGGATGGAACTGTGAGCGAGTTCCTCGGGCACGCCGATCGCCCGCAGGACGAAGCTCGGCTCGAGCGATGCGCTCGTGCAGGCCGAGCCGGACGAGACGGCGACGTCCTTCATCCGCAGCATCATCGCCTCGCCCTCGACGTACGCGAACGACAGGTTCAGCGTATTGGGCAGCCGCTCGGTGGGGTGGCCGTTCAGGCGGACGTGGTCCACGCGCTCGACGATCAGCCTCTCGAGCCGGTCGCGCAGATCCCTGAGGCGCGCGGCGTCCCTGGGCATTTCCTTCGCCGCGAGCTCGGCCGCGGCGCCCATTCCGACGATGCCATGCACGTTCAGCGTGCCGCTGCGCATGCCTCGCTCGTGCCCGCCGCCGTGCATCTGGCACGCCAGCCGCACCCGCGGGCCGCGGCGACGCACGTACAGTGCCCCGATGCCCTTCGGGCCGTACATCTTGTGCGCCGACAGGCTCAGCAGATCGACGCCCATCGCGTCCACGTCCAGCGGGACCTTGCCGGGCGCCTGCGTGGCGTCGGTGTGGAACAGCACCTCGCGCCGCTTGGCGACCTCGCCGATCTCGGCGATCGGGTGCAGCGTGCCGATCTCGTTGTTGGCGACCATCAGCGTGATGAGAACCGTATCGTCGCGGATCGCGTCCTCGACCTGCCCGGCCGAAACGCGCCCCGTCCCGTCCGGGTCGAGCCACGTGATTTCCCACCCCTTCGTCTCCAGGTACTTGCACGTGTCGAGAACGGCCTTGTGCTCCGTTTTGCACGTGACGATGTGGCGGCCCTTCTCCGCGTACATCTCGGCGACGCCTTTGATCGCCAGGTTGTCGCTCTCGGTCGCGCCCGAGGTGAACACGATGTCCTTGCCGGCCGCGTGGATGAGATTGGCGATCCGCTCGCGGGCGGCCTCGACGGCTTCCTCCGCCTTCCAGCCGAACGGATGGTTGTGGCTGGCGGCGTTGCCGAAGTGACGGGTCAGATAGGGCATCATCGCCTCCACCACGCGCGGGTCGAGCGGCGTGGTGGCGTTGTTGTCCATGTACACGTACCGGGTCTCAGCCATGGTCAGCCGTTCCTTCGTTCGCTCTGCGCGCTGCGCGGGCCGCTACGAGCCGCCCGGCACCATCGCGGGGTGGACGATCTCCGCCAGCGTGATCCGCCCGAGGAACTCCCTCAGGCGCCGATGCACGCGATGAATCGGATCGACGATGGGGCAGGTCGCACGGACGCGACACGATCCCTTGTCGCTTCGCGCGCCCACCTGCCCCACGCATTCGGCAAGCTGCACCGGTCCTTCGATGGCCGACACCAAGTCGGCCAGCGTGACTTCCTCGAGCGGCCGCGCCAGGCGGTAGCCGCCATGGGCCCCGCGGACGGACTCAACGTAGCCCGCCGCCGCCAGGTCCTTCAGCACATTCATCATCAGGGCTCGCGGGGCGTCGTAGCGAACGGCTACCTCGCGCGCCGGCGACAATTCGCCCTCGTCGAGCTCAGCCAGGTGCGTCAGCGCGATGAGCGCGTATCCGGTCTTCCTCGTCAATGCCAGCATGGCGTCTCCGTCGCATCGCTCGCGTTCATGTAATTATATAGCACCTTGAAGGTACGATTTCAATTCGGACCGCTCGAAAGCGACGGGGCCTCCGGCCCAGGCACCGGGCCTTGCGGCCACCGCACGCTGCCGATACCCTCCCTCGAACGCCAGAGGCGCCGAGAGGAACACCATGCAGCAGCAGACAATCAACGACGGCTGGACGATGCGGGCTGTGGGCGAATTGGGCTCGGTGCCGGACAGCATCCGCGGGCGGGACATCCCGGCCACGGTGCCGGGCTGCGTCCACACCGACCTGCTCGCGGCCGGGCTTATCGAAGACCCGTACCACGACCGCAACGAACTCGACCTTCAGTGGATCGGGCGGACCGACTGGCGATACGCCTGCACGTTCGACGCCGACGCCGCCCTGCTCGAGCGCGAGCGGGTGGACTTGGTCTTCGAGGGGCTCGATACCGTCGCGGCCGTCGAGCTGAACGGCGAGCGGCTTGGCGCGACCGAGAACATGCACCACCCCCATCGCTTCGACGCGAAGGCGCTGCTTCGCCCGGGGCGGAACGAACTCGCCGTCACGTTCGCCTCGGCCGAGAAATACGCCGAGGCGATGGAGCAGCGGCTGGGGCCGCTGCCGCACCAAGGCAACGGGACGAACCCGCCCAAGCCGTTCAACGCGATCCGCAAGATGGCGTGCAACTTCGGGTGGGACTGGGGCCCGTCCCTGGTGACGTGCGGCCTGTGGCGACCGGTGCGACTGGAGGCGTGGGACGCAGTGCGGATCGCATCGGTGCGGCCGCTGATTCGCCGGGCCGATGAGGACCGCGCGGCCATCGAGGTCGTCGTCGATCTGGACCGCATTCCGGAGAAGCCGCTTCGCGTTCACGCCGTGCTGCGCGGTCCGGACGGCAGCGAAACAGCCTGCGATGCCGAACTGGAGGCCGATGAGGGCGTCGCCGTCGTACGGCTGGCAGTGGAGAACCCGCAGTGTTGGTGGCCGGCGGGCTACGGCGCGCAGCCCCTGTACGATTTGCATGTCGGGATCTCGCAGGATGGTGAGGCTCTGGACGAATGGCACGGCCGCGTCGGCCTGCGCACGGTCGAGCTCGACACATCGCCGGATGAGACCGGCTCGCGCTTCGTGCTGAAGGTCAATGGCCGCGAGGTGTTCTGCAAAGGGGCCGACTGGGTTCCCGACGACGTCTTCCCCACGCGTGTGACGCCGCAGCGCTACCGGCGGCGGATCGAGCAGGCGCTGGCCGCGAACATGAACATCCTGCGCGTATGGGGCGGCGGGCTGTACGAGACGGATGCGTTCTACGACGTCTGCGACGAGTTGGGGGTGATGGTCTGGCAGGACTTCGCCTTCGCGTGCGCGGCCTATGCGGAAGAAGAGCCGCTCCGTTCGCTCGTCGAGGCCGAGGCCCGGCACAACATCGCCCGGCTCAGCCGCCATCCGAGCCTCGTGCTCTGGAACGGTTGCAACGAGAACATCTGGGGTTACTTCGCCTGGAGTTGGCAGGGCCGGCCGTGGAAGAAGGTCCTCGCCGAGCGAACGTGGGGCCTCGGCTACTACCTCGACCTGCTGCCGAGGCAGCTGGCGGAACTCGACGACTCGCGCCCGTACTGGCCGGCGAGCCCGTACAGCGGCTCGATGGAGATCTCCCCCAACGACGGGCGCCACGGCAACCGCCACGTGTGGGACGCGTGGTTCGGCGGGCACTGGACGAACTATTACGGCCAGGCTTCGCGGTTCTGTAGCGAATTCGGCTTCCAGGGCCCGCCGACGTGGGCGACGCTGGCGGCCGCGATTCCGCCCGACGGGCGCCGCCGCGGCTCGCCCACGATGGTGCAGCACCAGAAATGCCCCGAGGGATACGAGAAGATCAACGCGTCGCTGGCGGTGAACTTCGACGTGCCCGAGAGCTTCGATGACTGGCATTACGTCGCGCAGGTGAACCAGGCGCGGGCGCTGCAATGCGGCGTCGAGTTCTACCGCTCGAACCGGTGGATGTGCATGGGCACGATCTACTGGCAGCTCAACGACTGCTGGCCGGTGACGAGCTGGGCGGCGATCGACGGCGAGGGGCGGGCGAAGCCGCTGTGGTACGCGACTCGCCGGTTCTTCGCGCCGCGGCTGCTGACGTTCCAGCCGCGCGGCGAACGCCTGCTGCTGTTCGCCGACAACGACGCGGACGAGCCCTGGGATGGCATGCTGCCAATCCGCCGCGTGAGCTTCGGGGGCGAGACTCTCGCCAAGCGCGAGGTCGAGTTGGGCCTCGCGCCGCGAACGGGTGCGAACGTCCTGGAGGTCGGCGGCGACCTGCTGCCCGCCGACCCCACGGCCGAGCTGCTCGTCGCCGAGGCGAGCGGCGTCCGCGCGGTGTGGTTCTGGCGGCCCGACAAGGAGCTGTCCTACCCGCGGCCGCGGTTCGCCGCCGACCTGTCGCGCGACGGAGAGGTCTGGCGGCTGACGATCACGGCCGAGACGCTCCTGCGGGAGTTGTGTGTGTTTGCCGACCGGCTGGACCCCGCGGCCGAGGCGAGCGAGCAACTCGTTACGCTCCTGCCGGGCGAATCGCACACCTTCAGGATCCGCTCCGCAGCCGAGCTTGCCCCCGCAGCCCTCACCGCCCGGCCCGTCCTCCAGTGCGTCAACCGCTTCGGCCGACGGGCATAGCGTCCTACCAGCCGCGTGTTTCGGGCTCGGCGGTGGTCACGTCCCAGCTTTTCGGGTTGCGGAAGTAGTGCTTCAGTTGCATCGCGGCGATAACGCCGTCGCCCATGGCCGTGGCAAGCTGCAGCGCCGCCTGCTGACGGCAGTCGCCCGCGACGAACACGCCGGGCATCGAAGTCTTCATGGTCACCGGGTCGGCCGCGACGTAGCCGTTGTCGTCCATCTCGACGATCCCGCGCAGCCATTTGGTGTTCGGCATCATCCCCACGAAGATGAACACGCCGTCCACCTTCAGGTCTTCCGTCGCTTCCGTCTCGACGTTCTTCAGCCGGACGTGGTCGATCTCCCTGCCGTCCTCCGTCGGGACGATCTCCTCCAGCACGTACGGCAGCTTGATGTCGATCTTGCCGCCCTTCGCGGCCTCGTTGAGTTCCTCGACCAGCACCTCCTGGGCGCGGAACTCGCGCCGGCGATGGATCAGCGTGGCCTTCTTGACGAATCGCTTGGCAAGGTACGTCGTGTCCTCGACGGCCGTGTTGCCGCCGCCCACCGTCAGCACATGCAGGTCGCGGTAGAACGCCCCGTCGCACGTCGCGCAGTAACTGACGCGCGTCGCTTGGCGCATCTCGTCCTCGCCAGGCACGCCCAGCTTGCGGTAGTCACTGCCGGGGGCGAGGATGACCGCCCGCCCGCGAACCGTCGCCTCGTCGTCCGCGGTGGCCACCTCCAAAACCCCGTCGCCGGCGCGGCGCACCGCGGCGACCTGCTGATTGATCCTGATCTCGCCGCCGAACTTCTCAACCTGCTGCTTCTGATACTCGATGAGTTCCGGCCCGCCGACGCTCACGTGCCCGGGGTAGTTCTCCACCTTCTCCGTCAGCAGGATCTGCCCGCCCGCCAGGCCGTTCTTCTCCAGGACCAGCGTGCGGTAGCGGTCGCGCGCGGCGTACAGCCCGGCCGCCAGCCCCGCCGGGCCCGCGCCCACGATGATTGCGTCGTACAACTCATTTCCGTTCGCCATCCATTCGCCTTTCTGTAGCCTCTGCCGCCTGAACGTGTCAGTTCTGCAGCGCGCGCAGCAACTCGTCGGCGCGCGGGAAGTGCGTCGCCACGTCCGACCGCGTGGCCGCCCGCAGCGTGATGGGCCCGCCGCCGGTCCGCAGCAGCTCGCCATCCGGGGTCACCCACGTCTCGTACGGGTCCTGGTCGGCCGCCATCCGCTCCGTCAATCGGACCGCCTCAACCTTCTTGCCCTCGACCTCGAGCATCTCCTGGTCGTGGACGATGAGCGTTCGCATGTCGAAGCCGTTGGCGGCCGGGTTGTAGATGGCGAACGCGTAGGCCTGCGGCGTCTCCAGGTCCACCAGCCGCCACAGCAGCGCGTTGATCGCCTGCGGCAGGTACACGGGCTGGTTACCGGGCGGCACGGGCCGGGTGCGGGTTCGCGACGACTGCCCGCCCTGCCCCGCGCCGGTCTGGCTGCACGCGACGGACCAGCCTTCCATGACCACGGTGGTGCTCGACGTCTGCGTGAACGGTCCCGCGCCCCCGGCGCGGGCACGGACGTCCTTCGTCCATCGCTCGACCGTTCGGTCCGGCGTGGCGAACAGCACGTGCCGTGCCAGCGTCTGCTGCGCGCTCCGGGTGGGCGCCAGGTACACCCACCCGCGAACCTCGACGCCCTTGTCTCCCCCCGCGTCCGACGCGGACTCGACGATTCTCATGAAGCCGACGGGCTTACCCTCCTGCCCGAAGATCGCCCACTGCGGATCGTCCGCGAGGGCCTCGGCAAGCTTCCCCATCGTCAGCCCGGCCAGCACCGCCTTGCCGCGGGCGAGCATCTCCTCGCGGCGTTTCAGCGCCGTCTCCGCATCGACGATCTTCAGTGTCGCCAGCACCTGTTCGCTCAGGGCCCCCAGGGCTTCGCCCTCGCCCGCCGGGCCGGTCAGCTTGACGATGAGGAACCGCCCCTCCTCGCCCGGCACCCACAACTGCCGCTGCCAGAAGCGGGTCCGCCCGGTGGTCGTGCCGCGCAGGTCGATGGCGTCGCGCCCGGCCGCCTTCGTCACTCCCGAATGCGCGATGGCGAACTGCTCGCCCTGCGACAGCCGCGTCGCGAGCAGGCGGGCATAGGCCTTGAGATCCAGCGGGCCCGAGGGCATCGGCGCGTGGTGCATGCTGAGCGTCCAGGCGACCGCGCCGGTTTCGGGGTCGCGCCGCCGCCAGCTCACCAGGCGAGAGACCGACGGCGAACGCTCGCGCTCCGCCCCCGCGGGCGGCCGCAACGAGAAGCCGTGCAGCAGGTCCACGTACCGGGGCGCCAGCGCCGGGGCCTTTTCGTCAGCCGCCAGCGGCAGGCAGGTCAGCATCGTCAGCAGCACAAACGGAATCGTTCGCGTCATCATGAGTTCCGCCAATTATAGGGAACGGGCGCTCCGCAGGATAGAATCGGCACGAGCGGGGCGCGGCGCGCAGCGGAAATGCGAACGCCCGCCGACGTTGACACGGATTCCCCCCCGGCGGACAATGCTCAGCTATGGCTCAGCCCCATGCGCCTTCGCCTGTCAAGCTTCTGTGCGGGATGATCTCCGCCGATGCGCGGCTGTTCGACACGGCGGCCGAGCGGCTGGCGGACGAGTTCGGCCCCATCGACCTGACGAGCGACGTGATGCCCTTCGACCTGACACACTACTACGACGAACAGATGGGCTCGCCCCTGTACCGGCGGTTCGTCTCGTTCCGCGAGCCGTTCGCGCCTGATCATCTGGCCGACGCCAAACTCACGACCCAGGCCGTCGAAGCCGACTTCGCCACGGCGGCCGAGCCCGGCGGGCCCGCGCGACCGATCAACCTCGACCCCGGCTACGTCGCGCCGTCGAAGCTCGTGCTCGCGAGCCTGAAGGACTTCTCCCACCGCGTCTATCTCGGCCGCGGCGTGTACGCCGAGATCACGCTGATGTTCCGCAAGGGCCGGTGGGAAGCCCTGCCCTGGACGTTCCCGGACTTCGCCTCGGGCCGCTACGACGCCTTCCTGACGTCCGCCCGCGAGCGCCTGCCGAGCGGCGTCCCCGCCGCCCAGGAGGCCGCCCCATGATGATCGTGTGGGCCGCTCTGGGCGCTCTGGCGCTGTCGTTCGCGCTGGCGGCGCTGGCGACGCCGCCGGCGAAGCGTGTGGCGCACCGGCTGGGGATGCTGGACATGCCCGGCCGGCACAAGGCGCATGCCAAGCCCACGCCGCTTCTGGGCGGGTCGGCCGTCTTCGCGGCGATCCTCGGGCCGGGCCTGCTCGTGCTGGCCCTCGCGCGGGTCTGGGCGGCGAAGGGCGCGCCGCCGTGGCTGCCGGAATCGATCGCGATTCACATTCCCGGGGCGGCCGCCCGCGCGCCGATGGCGCTGGGCATTTTCGCGGCGGCCGCGGTGCTGCACGTCGTCGGGATCATCGACGACCGCAAGCACCTGGGGCCCTGGCTCAAGCTGATCGTTCAGGGCGGGGCGGCGACGTTCGTCGTGCTGGTTTGCGGCGTGCGCATCCTCACCCTCGCCGGGCCGACGCTGAGCATTCTGGCGTCCATCTTCTGGATCGTCGCCATCACCAACTCGTTCAACTTCCTCGACAACATGGACGGGCTGACCACCGGCGTGGCGATCATCTGCGCCGCCGCGCTGCTGGGCGCGTCGGCGAGCATGGGGCAGCTATTCGTCTCCGGACTGCTCTGCCTGATGATCGGCGCGATGGCCGGCTTCCTCCCCGCCAACTTCCCGCCGGCGAGCATCTTTCTCGGCGACGGCGGCTCGCTGGTCATCGGCTTCCTGCTGGCCGTCGCGAGCTGCCTGGCAACCTACGTCCGACCGGGGCAGGCCTCCAGCCTGTACGGCGTCTTCGTCCCGCTCGTCGCGATGGCGATCCCCCTTTACGACACCGCCAGCGTCGTCTTCATCCGCCTGCGCGAAGGACGCAACCCCATGGTCGGCGACCGGCGGCATTTCTCGCACCGCCTGCTGGGGCGCGGCATGAACGTCCGCACGACGGTGCTGACGATCTACCTGTGCGCGGCCGCGACGGCCGTCGCCGCCGTCCTGCTGCCGCGCGTCGATTCCGCCGGCGCCATCCTCGTGTTCGCACAGACCGGCGCCATCCTGCTGATTCTCGCCCTCCTCGAGGCGAACCCCCCGCGTCCATGACGGCAAAGACCCTCTCGCGCGAGCCGGCGCCCCTCGGGGCGCGCCTGGGGCGAACGGCCGAGACGGCCGCCTTTGCCCTGCTGCTGGCGTGCGCGGCGTCGCGGTGTTTCCTCGGCGAGGTGCCCTTCCGCACGTCCGTACTCAAGGTCGAAGCCATCGCGGGCGCCTCGTCGGCCGAGGTCGATTGCGCCGGCATCCGGGCCGAGTTGGCGCGCGTGACGTTCGCCGTGCTGCTGCCGGGGGCCGTCGCCGTGTGGCTGCTGGGGCGGGCGCTTCGCGGCGCACTGCAGATTCGCCACGCGTGGCTGGGGGCGTTCCTGTTGGCCTTTGCGGGGTGGTCGCTCGCGGGCGCCCTGAACGCCTCCGACAGGCGATCCGCCCTCGACGCCTGGATCGAGCAGACGGCGCTGCTGGCCGCGGGCTTCCTGGCGGCGCAGCTCTGCGCGGACCGGCGGCGATTTGCCGTGGTCGTCCTGCTGCTGGCAGGGCTCGGCGTCGCCCTGGCGGTGAAGGGACTGTGGCAGGTCGGCGTCGAGGTACCCGCCCAGGTGGAGCAGTTCGAGTCCGACCCGGCCGCCATGCTCGAACGGCTCGGCGCCCGCCCGGGCACGCCCGAGGCGACGATGGCCGAGGCCCGCATCCGCGACCCCTCGGCCAAGGGGTTCTTCCCGCTGGCGAACGTGTTCGCCTCGTTGATGATCGTGCTGGTCGCGTCCGCGGCGGGGCTGGCGGCGGGTAGGTTCGCCGCGGCCGGCCACGCCCGCGCCACGTGGACGGGCGAGCGCGGGGAGATCCACATGCCCACCCTCGCGGCCATCCTGATGGCCGGTGCGGCGGCCGTCGCGGGCCTCGTCCTCCTGCTCGCCCGCAGCCGGGGAGCGACCCTCGCGGCCGCCGTCGCGGCGGGTGGCGCGGTCGTCGTGCTCGCGTGGCGAAGGCGCCTTTCCCGGCATCGCCGCGCGGCGATACTCACCATCGGCGCGCTGGCCGTGGCGGGCCTCGCGGCCGTCGTCGGCTACGGCCTGGCGCGGGACCGCCTGCCGAGCAAGACGATGACGTTCCGCTGGTTCTACTGGACGGCGTCGGCGGAGATGGCCGCCGAGCATCCGTGGCTGGGCGTGGGGCCGGGCAACTTCGCCCCGGCGTACCTGCGGCACCGCCGGCTGCCGGGCGGGGAGGAGGCGGTCAAGCTGCCGCACAGCTTCGTCGCGCACGCGGCCGCACAGTACGGCCTGCCCGGCGGGGCGCTGTACGTGGCCCTCGTGGTCGGCGTGCTGCTCGTGCTCTGTCGGCCGGGGGCAAGCGACCAGCACCCACAAGCCGAGGGCAGCCTTGTGGGTGACACCCATTCTGGCAGCACGCCTGCCGCCGGCCGGCGCGGGCGGATCGCGTTGGCGGCGGGCCTCGGGCTGGCGGTACTCACGACGAGGGCCTACTTCGGCGGCGCAGCCGCAGGCGGCGCCCTGTTCGTGCTCGATGCCCTCCTGCCGGCCGTCGTGCTCGCTGGTGTCCTGCTGCTCGTCCTCTGGTCCGGCGGAACCCGGTTCCTCGACGTCGCCGCGTCGCCGCAGGCCCAAATCTGCCTGGGCGCGGGACTATTCGGCTTCGTCGTCCACAATCTGGTCACCTTCAGCCTGTGGACGCCCGGGGCGGCGCTGGCCTTTTGGCTGGCGGCCGGGGCGCTGCTCGGGCAGGCTCCATCGCGAAGCCGCCGTCTGTTGCGCCTGCACTGGCCCACGGCGCTCGCGGCCGGGGGCGGCGTTGCCGCGTGCGTGGTTCTGTTGTGGTGGCCGGTCGTGAACAAGACGGCCCTGACGCTGCGGGCAACCGAGGCCCTGCGCACGGGCGCGGGGCTGCGGGCCGTGGCGTTGGCGACGCGGGCGGCCGAGGCCGACCCGCTCGATCCGGTCATCGCCGCCGACCTGGCGAAGCTCGAGTTCGCCGCCACCGGCGACACGCGCTGGGATCAGCAAGCGGCGCGGCGCGACCCCGCGAACCCGTCGTGGGGGCAACTGCGGGCACAAATCGCGTTCGAGCGGAGCGCGAGAACCCAAGACCCGAAGGCGATCGCGGACGCCACGCGGGCGATTGAACGCGCAGTGGAACTCGACCCGACCAACGCGCGGCTGCGGATGCAGGCAGCCCGAATCCTCCTGGCGAGCGGACGCCCCCAAGATGCCGCCGCGCAGATTGACCGGGCCCGCCACATCGACGCGGCGCACTACCCCGAGAGCACATTCCGCCTGACGCCGGCCGAGCGGGAGGAATTGGCCGAGCTTCGGCGCGAAGCCGAGGCGGCCGCGGAGCCAAACGCCGGTTAGTGCCGCCCGAGCGACCAGCCGACCGCCCTGGCGCAGGCGACGGTGTTGCGCAGCAGCATGGCGACGGTGACGGGCCCGACCCCGCCGGGGACCGGCGTGATGGCCGATGCTTTCTGACGGACGGCCTCGAAGTCCACGTCGCCGACGGTCGCCCTGTCGATCTTGCCGTCCTCCTTGCGGGCGGGCTCGCCGTCGGGCCCGATGGAGCGCGGAATGCGGTTGATCCCCACGTCGAGGACGATGGCGCCTTCGCGGACCATGTCGGCCTTGATCAGCGGCGAAAGGTCCGGGGGTTCGGGACGCTCGCCCGCGTCCCGCGCCCGCTTGTAGCGCGTCCAGCGGACCTGCGGCGCGCCTGTCGCCACGATGAGCACCTCCGCCCGCCGCGTGTGCGCCGCCAGGTCGCGCGTCGCCACATGGCACACCGTGACCGTCGGCGCCGCGTCGATGCTTTGCAGGAGCATAACGGCCATCGGCTTGCCGAAAATCTCGCTGTGCCCGACGATCACCACCTCCCGCCCTTTGAGATTTGGGCACGCCCGCCGGAGCAGTTCGTAGGCGGCCATCGCGGTGCACGGGCCCGCCAGCCAGCCGCCGTAGAACAGCCGCCCGAGGTTCTCCGGATTGACCGCCTCGACGTCCTTGTCGGGCGCGATCTCCGCCTGTACCGCGCGAGCGTCGAGGTGCAGCGGCAGCGGCATCCCCAACAGAATCCCGCTGACCTCGTCGGAAAGGTTCAGTTCGTGGATCTTCTCGCCCAGGTCGTGCTGGGAGATATCCTCGGGCAGCTCGACGCGCTCGTAGCGAAGGCCGACGGCCGTGCAGCTTCGCTCCTGCATTCTCGCGTAGATCGCCCCCGCCGGGTTCGGCCCCACCTGCACGCTGGCCAGATGCGGCGGCCCACCCGCGGCGATCATCAGCGAGACGTCCAATGCCGCCTGTTTGGTGATCTCGTCCGCCACCGCCCTTCCGTCGATAATCTTCGCGGGCACAGGCTACTCCTTCACGTCTCGCAGCAGGGCGCGCATGGCCTCCGCCGCGGTGATGTCTATGGTGCCTTTGCGGATCGCCAGGTCAATCGTCAGACCGGCCATCCCGGTGAACGCCCCCAGCAGGGCGGCATCGCCGCACGCCTTCACGGCGTCGATCTGGCGGCGCAACGTGTCCACGTCGCCGCGAGCGATCGGGCCGGTCAGCGCCTCCGCGGGGCCCAGTTCGTTCACGTTCTCCACCGTCGCCAGCACCAGCGGGTCGATGGCGGTCAGGAACGCGTCGCCGCGGATCTCCGCCCAGTCCCCCAGACGCGCCGCGCCTTCCAGCAACGCCACAAGGTAGTTGCACGCCATCGACGCGGCCGCATGGTATAGCGCCTTCGCCTCCGCGTTGATCCGCGAGGGCCGCCCCCCCACGGCTCTGGCGAGCGTTTCCAGCACCGTAACCGCCGCGTCATCGCCCTCGATGAAGAAATGCGCTCCCTGAATCCGCCCCACGGCGGCCGCGACTGTGGGAAACGTCTGGAGCGGATGCGCCGAGCCCACCGCACAGCCACAGGCCCGCGCCGGCGCGAGCACATCGCTCCCCAGCGAGCCGCTGCAATGCGCGACCAGCGCGCCCTGCCGGAACGCCCGGGCTTGGGCCAGTTCCGCGCAGACGGCCGCGATGGCGTCGTCGGAGACGGTGAGCAGGACCAGTCCGCCCGCGGCGGCGGCCTCGCGCATGTCCAGCACGCGAACCGACCCGCCGATGCTCTCGGCCGCCTTCTTGGCCTGACAGCGATGCCGTGACGCCACCGCGACGACCGTCGCCCCCGCCCGCGCCGCCAGCATCCCGAGCGCCGTACCCACCTTCCCGCAGCCGAGGATCGAAATGTTCGGCAGCTTGGCCATGCGAATTTGCGGCCGGACCATACGCCTTCGCGCGGGAGCGGTCAAGCACGCCCGTCGTCGGTGAGCACGTCGGTGAGCAGGTAGGTATGCTTGTACTGCTCGCTACGGCCGCGGCGCGCGCGGATGCGCGCGGCCTCGATGCGGCTCATCTCGCCGGGCGGCAGGCCGACCGGACGGACCGGGCCCAGCCGCCCGCTCTTGCGCTTGGAGGCGTACTCGACGTTCAGTTCGCACAGCGCGGCGTCCACGCGCTTGGCCAGCGCGTCCAGGTCGCCGGCGCCGTCCGCTTCCACGCGCAGCTCGTAATACGGCGTTGGCGAAAACCGCCCTTGCACCACGAACCGCTCGACGGCCGCCCCGCACGCCCGATGCATCGCCTCCACCACGTGGTGTTCGGTCAACTTCTCGCCGGTGATGTTGGCGGTGTTCGTCCCGCGCGAGAGGAACTCGAACACCGGGCTTCGCCCGACGAAGCCTGTCACACGGACGCGATCGTCCAGGTCGTACCGCCACAGCCCCGCCCAGTTCGTCACCACCAAAAAGTACTCCCCCCCCGCCTGCACCTCGTGGGCTCGCACGCACTCGGCCTTCGCGTCGCCCCGCCTCTCGGCCGGCAGGAACTCGAGGAAGTTCCCCGTGATCTCCGCCACGCCGCCGGGGGTCGAATCCTCCAGCGGCACCGAGAACCGCCCTTCGCTGGCGAGCAGGCCGATGTCCCGCACGGCCGTGCCGGGGAACAACTCCCGCAGGCGAGGCAGATACAGCCGCAGCGTGCCGCCCGTCCAATTGAGCAGCGCCGCCGGCCGCCAGAAATGCGCCGGCAGCAGCCGCCCGTCGCGCCGCAGACCATCCTCCATGCGCCGGGCGAGTCGCGGGTTGCCTCGGAAGCGCAACCGGCCTTCGAGACCGCCCGCCTCGCCGGGCGGCGTCAGCGTGCCATCGGCCACATCGCGGATCAGCCGCTCGGCGTGTTCCTGGCCGACCTCGATCAGGCGGATCGTGGTGGAGGGGTTCGCCGTCGTGATGAGCGCCACCTCCCTGCTGACGCCGCAGCGCAGGATCGTGTAGTAGCGGGCCTCGGGGTCGGCGAGGGCGTAGACCTCGTGCGGCACGGGGTACATCCACCGAACGATCCGCTTCTGCTCGGCCGCCAGCAGGCCGCTGACCGCCCCGCACGGAAGGCCCGTGGGGCTGCGCCGCTCCTCCATGGGCGAGGAGATCTGCAGGATCGGACGCAGCCAGGCCTCGCGATGGTCGCGCAGGGCCTTCAGGCCGAAAACGTTCCACCCGCGGCGCATCTGGTCGGCAAAGCGGCGGGTCACGGGGATGTGTTTCGGCTCGCCGGTCGTGCCGGAGGTCATCGAGAACATCAGCGGCGTCTCGCCCGGCGGCAGCAGGGCCCGGAAATCACCGGCAAGGACCCGGTCGAAGTGCGGCCGGAGGGCCTCGTAGGTCCGGACGGGCACCGCGCGGACGAACTCCTCGTACGAGCGGATCGAGGCGAAGCCGTGCTGGCGGCCGAAAGCGGTGTCGGCGTGGCGGCTGAGCAACTCGCGGAGCAGATGGTCCTGCACCTGCTCGGTGCGCTCATGGGCACGAAGGAACGCGCGGAGCTGGCGTCCGGCGTGCTGGCCGGCGAGGAAGGCGACGGGTCTGAGGAGGAATCGTCTGACGCCCACGGCTTCGTCTCCATCTGTGCAGCGAGTGTACGACATGCCCGCGCGCGGCGGAAGCGCCGCAACCTGCAGAGCTTCGGGAAGGAGCGGCGAGCTTCGCGCGCGACGCGACCTCGCGAACGGCTCCGACGTGCCCCGGATCCGCGACAGCGCCGGCGTTCGGAGGACAACGCGCGCACGCCGAGGCATTGCGATGCCTCGGCGTGAGCACGGCGGAGGCGAACCTGTGATTAGCGCCCACTTCCCCTTGAATCCCCCGGCTCGGGAGGATACTATGTGAGTAAACAATCACATAGTCACGGATTGACGCGACGCAGGGAGCTAACGATTGGACAGCAATACCAACGCATTAATCGAGCAGCGGGCTGAAGTCTTCAAGGCGCTCGGCCATCCGATTCGCCTCGCCCTGGTCGAGGCCCTGCGCGACGGTGACCGGTGCGTCTGCGACATCGCCCGCGCCGTCGGCGCCGAGCGGTCGAACGTCTCGCGGCACCTCGCCGTCCTCGTCCGGGCCGGCGTGCTCGACAGCCGGAAGACGGGGCTGGAGGTCCGCTACCGACTGAAGACCCCCTGTGTGCTCGATTCTTTCGCCTGCATCGAGGGCATCCTTTGCGAACGCCTCGAGGACAGCCGCCGCGCCCTGCGGCAGCTCGCCCGGAGCCGCTGACCCATGCGCAAGCGCGACTGGCTCATTTTGGGGGCCATGATCGGCGTCTTCGCCGCGTGCTTACTTCTGCCCGTGGGCGGCACGTGGTTCGGCGGCAACGCGCTGGGGGCCGCGCTTCGGCTGGTGAAGTCGTACGCTCGCGAGCACGTGCTGCTGTGCCTGGTGCCGGCGCTGTTCATCGCGGGCGCGATCGCGACGTTCATCTCGCAGGCGTCGGTGATGAAGTACCTGGGCGCCAAGGCCAACAAGCTGCTCGCCTACGGCGTCGCGAGCGTGTCGGGGTCGGTGCTCGCGGTCTGCTCGTGCACCGTGCTGCCGCTGTTCGCCGGCATCTATCGCATGGGCGCGGGGCTCGGGCCGGCGACGGCGTTCCTCTACGCCGGGCCCGCCATCAACGTGCTCGCCATCGTCCTGACGGCCGGCGTGCTCGGCTTCGAACTCGGCGTGGCGCGGGCCGTCGGCGCGGTCGTGTTCGCCGTCGCCATCGGGGCGCTGATGCAGGTGCTCTACCGCAAGGAGCAGGCGCAGCGTGCGGCCGCCGCGGCCGCCATGCCCACGCCCAAGGTCGCCCGCCCGCTGTGGAAGAACGCCCTCGTTCTCGCGGCCATGGTGGCGGCACTGGTGTTCGCGAACTGGGCCGTATCGGGGCGGCTGACCGTGGGGCTGCGGTGCTGCCCGGAGGGCTCGACCGTCACGCACTACGTCGAAGGCCGGGTGATCAGCGAAACGCCGGAAAGTCTCACCATCGAGCTGCCCGACGGGCAGGTCAGGACATACGACCAGAGCTGGATCGCCTCGACGGAACTGCTCGACGGGCCGACATACCGGGCGATCCACTCCGCGCGGTTCTACATCGCCGGCGCGGCCGTCGCGGCGCTGCTGGTCATGCTGGCCGCGTGGTTCCCGCGGAGGGAGCTTGTCGAGTGGAGCCGGAGCACGTGGGGCTTCGCAAAGCAGATTTTGCCGCTGCTGCTGATCGGCGTGCTGGCGGCGGGCCTGCTGTTCGGCTACGAGCGGCAGGCGGGGCTGATCCCGCGCGAGTGGGTGGCGAGCGCGGTCGGCGGCAATTCGGTGGGGGCAAACCTACTGGCGTCGCTGGCGGGGGCGATGATGTACTTCGCGACGCTGACGGAGGTCCCGATCGTGCAGGGGCTGCTGGCCTCGGGCATGGGCAAGGGCCCCGCGCTGGCGCTGCTGCTGGCGGGCCCGGCCCTGTCGCTGCCGAACCTGCTGGTCATCCGCAGCGTGATCGGAACGGAAAAGACGCTGGTCTATGCCTCGCTGGTGGTCGTCATGGCGACGATCAGCGGATTGTGCTTCGGCTTCGTGGCCCACTGACGACGCCCCAAGAACGGCAGTCAGCCGCGGATGAACGCAGATGAGAAGAGATCGAAAGCGGCAGGAAGGCCCCCGGCGGCAGGCGGTGTGCGCGGCAGTCTCTCAGGCCGTGTCTGCGTTCATCCGTGTTCATCCCTGCTGAACATTATGTGTGGGTGTGACGGACCCCGGAAGAACGGGTAAGGAGAATAAGATGGCCGAGTGCGGATGCAATTGCGGCGGAAACGCGAACGAGAAGGACGTACTGCTGTACGCCTGTTCGGGCGGAGCGAACGTCGGCGAGGTGGCCGACCGGGCCGCGCGGCAACTGATGGACGAGGGCGCAGGGACCATGTGGTGCCTCGCGGGGCTGGGCGCGGAAGTCGAGCCCATCGTCCAGCGGGCGAAGGACGCGGCCGTGAACCTGGTCCTCGACGGCTGCGGCGTGGACTGCGCGAAGAAGGTCTTCGACCGCGCGGGCGTGACGAACTACACGCAGATCAAGGTCACCGATCTGGGAATCGAGAAGGTCAAGGGCGTCCGGGCCACCGACGAGCAGGTCTCGCGGCTCGTGGCGAAGGCCCGCGAGATCCTGGCGCAAGCTCAAGGGAAGACGACGTGAGGAAGATCCAGATCCTGGGCACCGGGTGCCCCAAGTGTGCGAAGCTCGCCGAGAACGCCCAGGCCGCGGCCGAAGCGATCGGCGTCGAGCATACGATTGAGAAAGTCACCGACGTTAACGCCATCGCCGGCTTCGGGGTGTTTCTCACGCCCGCGCTCGCGATCGACGGCGAGGTGAAGGCGAGCGGCGAGGTGCCCGCCCGCGAACGAATCGAGGAAATGCTGCGATGACACCCGCCGGAGAATCCAGAGAGGGGAGCAGTGACCGGCTGAAGGTTCTGTTTCTGTGCACGGGCAATTCCTGCCGCAGCCAGATGGCGGAGGGATGGGCGCGGCATCTCAGGGGCGACGCAATCGAGCCCTACTCGGCCGGCGTGGAGACGCACGGGCTGAACCCGGACGCCGTGCAGGTGATGGCCGAGGCGGGCATCGATATCTCGCAGCAGCGGTCGAAGAACGTCTCGGAAGTGATCGACGTGCCGTTCGACTACGTGGTTACGGTGTGCGATCACGCCCGCGAGCACTGCCCGATGTTCCCGGACGACGCGAAGTCGGTGCACGTGAGCTTCGAGGACCCGCCGCGTCTCGCCGCGAAGGCCCGCAGCCGCGAGGCCGCCCTCGACTGCTACCGCCGCGTGCGGGACGAGATTCGGGCCTTCGTTGAGACGCTTCCCCGTTCGCTGAACCACGAAGACCACAAAGGCCACAAAGGACAGCCGGGATGAGAAGGCATCAATCCACGGCGCTCGCCGCGGCCTGAAGCTCAATCCCTCTCTTCGCCGCCGTTCTCTGTGGTCTTCGTGATCCTGGCGACCCTCGTGGGAACCGTCAGTCCGTCGGCACGGCCGGGCGGTCAAGGGCCTCGCGATACTCCTGAAGCCCGCGCGGCGGGGGGAAGGCCGTCTCGAACGCGATTCCCTCTCGCTCGCACAGTCGCCGCAGGCGCGGGGCCACGTCGTCGTAGAGGCGGGCCAACATCCCCGAGCCCGAGCCGCCGTCGTTGAGCCGGTCGTAGAGCTGCACCCGGTCGAGCAGATTCAGTTCCGCCCCGATCGCCTCCGGACGCACAAGCATCCACCGCAGCACCTGCGTCTGGTACACACTGAACTCCGGCAGCCGCAGCCGCCGCGCGGCGTCGCGCATGTACGCGTCGTACACGTACAGCCCGTGGCGCATGTAGTCGGTGGCCCGCTGCGTGTCGCCCTCCAGAACGTACCGGTATGCCGCCTGCAGCGCGGCCGTGATCTGGCTGACCGTGACGCTGAGGATCGGCGAGCCGTCCTTCCACAGCTCGTTCCGGACGAAGTCGTCAAGCGGCAGCTCCCACGAGGGTCCCTTGAGGTCGTAGTTCTCCTTGATCCAGTTGAGGTACTCGCGGGCTTGCTGGCGCGTCTCGGGGCCGCCGGCATACAGCATCTTGATGACCGCGACGAGGAAATTGACGTGCCCGGAGCGGAAGATGTTCTCGTCGAAGTCCTTCCCGCGAGCCTTCCGGACCATCTCGGCCCAGCGCAGGTGCTCCTGATGGGCCGGCTCGAAGAACCGCCAATCGCTGAGGTGCGTGATCCGCATGCCTTCGGCATCTTCGGGGTCGGGCACGTGAATGAGCCGCCCGTAGAAACACATGTCCCGCAGGCTGAACAGCAGGATGCGGTCGGTGTTGACCGAGTCGATCTCGCCGACCGGCAGGTCCTTGCAGACGTGCAGTCCATAGCTCGTCCAATACAGCCCGTGGGCCCGGCACATCCGCCAGTCCAGCGGCACGTTCAGCCGTTCCATCAGCGAGAGCATCCACGCCGGGTCCATGCGGTACTGGTTCCACAGCTTCTGCGCCCGGACGAACGCGAGCAGCCGGCTGAGGTCTTCGGCTCGTCCCGCGTCGTTGATCCATTCGTACACCGCCTGGTCGCCGGGGCTCCCGGCCTGGGGCGGGCGGCGCCGCGCAACGGCCGCGGCCTCCTCCAGACTCCAGCGATTGTATAGGTCGAGGAGGTCCTCGCTGAGGAAGTCGATGAGTTCCCGCTCGCCGGCGTCGGCCCGGCGCTGGAGTTCGCGGGCGTAGTCGCCCACGGACGGCCATCGGGCGAAAAGCTGGTCCAGCTTGTCAGGCTGGATTTCGCTCGCGCCCTGGCGTCCCAGCCGCCTGTCGAGGGGCGCCTCGGCCACGGGGCGGAAGGCGTCGATGACCTGCGGTGTGGTGCCAAAGGGCGGCGCGCCCAGCAGCGCCTGCATCTCGTCGGCCCAGCGCTGCTTGTACACCATGTGCATCTCGTCGGTGTGCCCGCCCATCTTCGAGTAGAACAGCCACGCCAGGTCCTTGTATAGCAGCAGCGATCGCGGGTTGTAGGGAATCCCCCGGTCGCGCAGCAGCTTCATGCCGTTGGTTACCCACAGCCACCGCTCCTCTGTCGTGTGGGTCTTGACCGACATATTCCACGCCATGTTCCAGTACTGGAAGCTCCACACGCCGGGGAACCGCGGCTGAAGGTGACAGATGAGCTCGGCAAGCTGCATCGCGTCGTGCAGCCGGCCATCCTGCTTCTGCTGCTCGGCTTTGATCCACAAGTACGCGACGACCGGCGCCCGCAGCCCGCCGAACGTGGTCGTCAGCAGCGTAAGCTGCGGGTACTTCTGTGCGACGACATCGCCGGGCGCGACCAGCTCGTACTCCTCGCCGGCCGCGTCGAGCCGCCCCATGAGCAGCCCGGCGATGACCAGCGCCACGGCCGCCCCCGCCAGAAAGCCGCATTGAACCCATCGTGACCGGCTCATACGCCATCCTCCGGTCGGTCAGGGCGCCAGGCGTATCGAGATTTCACAGAGGCCCAGAGGGACCAGAGAGCAAACCGGAGACAGCGCGCAGCGGCATATGCTGTTTCTCTCGGGCTCTCCGGGTCTCTGTGTCGCCTTGTCGTCTTCACGAACCGACCTCCGTATGTCGTTCAGACCTGGACCCGGGCGAGTTCGCGCTTGCGGAAGATCAGGCAGCCCAGCAGCAGCGCCAGCCCGGCCTGGACAAGCGCCACCTGCCCGAACGCCCTCGCCACGTCCGTCCACGCGATGTACGCGCCGTCCACCAGCGTGTCCGCCGGCGACGTTCGCCCGAAATCCGGCAGCAGGAACGTCATCACGCGGAACACCCCGCGCCCGAACACGACGAGCGGACTGGCGTCCGCGGCCGAGCCGTACTTCGTCGCATCCGCCAAAAAGTCCTGCGCCATCGAGAATGGCAGGAGCGCGAGCGCGGCCAGGCACCCGACGGCGAAGGACAGAAAACTCCCGGCGAGGACGCCGACGGCCGCCAGGAACACGAGCTGCACGAACATCAGCAGCACGGCCCGCAGGAAGTTCCACCCGAACCCGCCGACGCGGTAGAACAGCTCGACGTCCTTGTGCAGGATGCGGACGACCCGCGGCGAGAGATTCCGGTACTGCACGACGAGCCGCCCGTCGTCGCCGACCAGCGCGCTGGGAATGTCCCATCGCGTCTGGAGGTTCTTGGGATCGCTTCGCACGTCCCAGTGCGGGGGCAGCTCGTCGGTGCCGCCGCCGGCGCCCCACTGCCCGCGAATGCTGTCGCCGCGCTTGCTCCCCACCGGGGCGATTTCGTAGGACAACTGCACCGTGGGCTCCACGACGATGTCCACCGCCTTGCCCGGCGCCATCGCCGTCACCTCGCTCCGCCGGGCGTCGTACTCGAAGAACCGCACCGCCAGCCGGGCGTCGCCGACCGCCTGCACTCGGGCGTTCACGCCGTCGAGGGTGGCATACGTGTCCGCCAGCATCCGGTTGGTCAGCGCCGGGGCGGTCTCGAGCCAGACCAGCAGGTCCACGGCGTGGCGCTCGAGGCGGGCCTCCTCGCGGACGATCTCGCCTTTCCGCGTCTCCAGCCGGACGCTGACAGTCTGCCCGGCCTGAAGCCCGGCTAGCGGCGAGGGCCGGTCGGGCGAGTCGTACGCGAACGCCTCGAACTGCTCCGGCCCCACCCGGACGCGATCCACTTGCTCCCCGTCGATCGTCAGCGTCTTGATCTTGTCCTGCTCCAGCGCCTTCTGGATCAACTCCTCGCCGGCCTCGACGACCAGCCGGTGCTGCGCCATCCGCGCGGTGACCTTCCCCTCGCCCCGCAGGCCCGTCGCCGACGGCTCGACGCCCGCAAACTCCCACCGCAGCACGCCCCCCGGGCCCACCGACTGCATCGCCTCGGTGATCTGCTTCCGGAGTTCCTTTTCGAAGCGCTCGCGGGCCTTCGCTTCATCGCCTTGGGCCCGCTCCAGATACGGCCGCAGCGTGTCCTCGAGGCGCCCCTCCTCGTTCAGCCGGCCGATCTCGCGCTGGAGAAGACGGTTCACGTCCTCCGTCAGCGGCTGGGGCGCCACGCGGGCGCGGGCGGCGAACACCTCGTCCTCCACGGCGCGGCGATCGAGCCGGTTGAGCGCCTCGGTGGTCCGCAGATGGTGGGCCACGCCGAAAATCACCCCCGCCGCCACGACCAGCAGGATGGCGTCGAGCAGCACGATGCCCAGCCACCGCCCGACGATGTACTGCCAGCGCGCCACCGGCTTGGTCGCCAGCAAAAACACGTGCTTGGCCTGCACGTCGTGCGACACAACCGACACCGCCAGCAGCACGGTGACCAGGCTCAGCAGCACGCCCGTCGCCGACGTGCCGTAGGCGAGAAACGTGCGGATGCGCCCGGCGAGCGTGCCATCGCCCTTGAGCACCAGCGGGAGCACGGCCAGCGCGACCGCGAGCAGCACGATGAACACGGCCGCGAGTTTCGTCCGCAGGCACTGGGCGAGCGTGTAACGGGATACGGCCCAGATCCGGCGCATCTAAGAGGTCCCGTTCTTCCCCTCATCCCCCCGGCGGATGAGGTCGTCGATGATGTTCTGGTCCACCTGCTCACTCGGTCGGCGGGGCACGGGGGGCGGCAGTGGCGGCGGCTCCGCCGGCGACTCAGGCTGGGTCAGCGTTGCGAGGACCTCTTCGATCGGCTGGGCCGGCGCCTCGGCGGGCTCGGCCTCCGGCTGGGGCTCGCCCTCGGGTCCGACCTCTTCCGGCCGGGCGGCTTCAACGAGTTGCTCGATCAGCTCGCGGCCTTCGTCGCCCTTACGGAGGAACTCGGCGACCTGGCCGGTCGCCACGGCCCCGCCGGTGGCGGCGCGCTGCCGCTGGGCCTCCTCGACGATCCGAAGGAACAACGACTCCAGCCGGTCGCGCGGCGCGGAGACCGCCCGGACCGACTTGTTCGCCCGGTCGATCACCTCGCAGACGCGCTCCAACGTGGCCTCGTCGAGCTGGTCCGTAACGATCTGCGTCTCGCTCTGCCGGCCGAGCAGTTCGTCCACGCGACCCAGCGCCCGTTCCCGCCCGCCGTACAGGATGCAGATGCGATCGCATACATCCTCAACGTCGGCGAGCAGGTGGCTTGACAGCAAGACCGTCTTGCCGCGCCGGGCGAGCGTGCGGATGAGGTCCTTGAACTGCCGGGCCCCCACCGGGTCCATGCCGCTGGTCGGCTCGTCGAGGATCAGCAGGTCGGGGTCGTTGATCAGCGCCTGGGCCAGCCCAATCCGCCGTTGCATGCCCTTGGAGTACTCCGCCACGCGACGGTACGCCACGCCCGACAGCCCCACCATCTCCAGCAGCATATCGATCCGCCCGCCGCGCCGTCGGGCGGGGATCTCGAACAGCCGGCCGTAATAGTCCAGCGTCTCCCGCGCGTCGAGGAACGGGTACAGGTAGCTGTCCTCCGGCAAAAAGCCGATCCGCCGCTTGGTGCCCACGTCCGCCGGGCGCTTGCCGAACACCATGATCCGCCCCCGCGTCGGGAACAACAGCCCCAGGATCATCTTCAGCGTGGTCGTCTTGCCCGACCCGTTGGGCCCCAGCAGGCCGAAGACCTCACCCGGGCGGATTTGCAGATCGAGCGACGATACGGCCGTCACCTTCTCGCGCAGCCAGAAGTCGCGGAAGACCTTCGTCACGCCGGTCAGTTCGATCACGCTGTCCGCCCGTTCGCTCATGGGCGCCTCGCCTCCTCGGCCTGGCGGAGCTTCTCGGACAGGATCTGCCGGGCGACCTGGGGGTCCTCGCCGATCTGGAAAATCCAGCGCTCGCCGCCGCCGGGCAGGCGGTGCTTGGCGATGGTCTTGCTGTCCATCAGCTCGCGGAGCACGCCGAGCCAGATGTCCTCGATCTGCCGGGCTGTCGCCTCGGGTGTTTCGCACTGCTCGGCCAGCGCGTCGAAGCGGTTCTTCCACGACTCGAGCCGCTTGATCGTCGTTGAGGCGTACGTCGCCGCGTCGCGGAGGATGCCATGCGCCTCGGCCGTCGTCTCGTTGCTCAGCAGCACCTCGTCGATGCGGGCCAGCAGCCCGTCCGCTTGCCGCTTGAGCGCCGCGGCCCGGGTGCCGTCGCCGGCCTGCTCCGCGGCCGACTGCTGCGCGCGCACCAGCATGTACTGCCCGATCAGGCACTCGCCCAGCCGGTCCAGCCGGGTGCGAAGCTGGTCGGCGAGTGCCGTGTCGCCCTGCTCCGCGGCCTCGCCGATGCGGCGGACGAGTTCAAGTCGCTCCGCCGCCGAAGCCGCCAAGCCCATCCGGACTTGTTCCAGCGTGCCCACCAGCCGCCGCGCCGCCCTGCCCGCCGCCTCCTGGAGCGTGTTGCCGGCGTCGGCCTCGGCGGCCTCGATCTTCTGCCGCTTCTCCTGTGCGGCCTCCGTTGTGGCCAGGTACTCCGGCAGCGCTCGAAGCGGCCAGGTGGCCTCCTTCTGGATCACCCGCTTGATCTCGATGCCCGCCTCAAGCGCGTCGAGGTCCCGTTGTGCCAGCCGATGGACGTTGTTGGTGAATTCAGCAAGCCGCTCGGACCGCATCAGCCCGTCGGCCGTCTCGGTGGCGGCCGCCCGGATGGCGGCCCGCGAAACCGCGCAGTTCACCGTCCTCGCGGGGTTGGCGAGGTTCGTGACATAGCGGACGGCGTCGCGGATTTCATAGACGCAGATCAGGCGAATGTGCAGGAGGTTGCGGTCGCCGGTGACGAGCGCGCCGTCCCACAGCGGGCGCAGGCCCTGCGAAGGCGTCGATCGCTGCGCGAGCGGGACCAGCTTGTCGCGCTCGCTCTCGTGCATCCAAAACTCTTCCACGACCTCCTCGCGCTCACTCCGGGGGAGACGCTCGATCTTGCCGATGGGAAACGGCCAGGTGATCGCCAGGCCCTCCTCGGCCGTGCCGGTGATCTGCCCGAACACGCGCTTCACGCCCACCTCATTGGCGCGGATGAACGCCACGCCCGTCAGCGGATAGACGACCACGAGGATCAGCATGATGACCCCCAGCACGCGGAAGCTCGCGTGCAGGGCGTCGGCGAGGCTCTGCGTCCCGGGGTCGTGCGACAGCGGGGCGCCGTCGTCGGGCTCGACCTCGGGCATCTGCGGCGAATGAGGAGGCACGTGGGCCATACGGTCACCTCTCGTCCGTGGGGGTCCCGGCCGGGGCTTCTTCGGCGGGAGCGGGGGTCTGCTCTTCCATCAGCGCCTGCCCGGGGCCCTTGCGGAACCACTCGAACTGCTTGAGCATAGAGCCGTCGAACACGATCACGGCGTTGTCCTTCAGCCCCGCCTGAAGGACCTCCAGGCGGCGCAGGAAGATCGCCAGCTCACGGTTGGTCTCCAGCGCCTCGAAGAACTCAGACCGCTTCCGGTCGCCCTCGGCTCGTATTGTCTCGGCCTTGCGCTTGGCGAAGGCGGTGATCTGTTGGGCCGCCTGCCGGGCCCGCTGGCGGATGGCCTCCGCCTCCGCCGCGCCGGCCGCCCGGTACTCCTTGATCACACGGCTGCGCTCCTCCTTCATCGAGTCGATCACCGTCGTGCTGACCCGCTCCGGAAGGGCCAAGCTCTTGATGCCCACCATCGCCACGTCCACGCCGTAGTCCCTCATCGCCTGCTCGGCGATCGGGCCGTAGATCTCCTGCTCGATCTGCTCCAGGTGCATCCTCTCGGGATCGGTGTTGACCAACTCGTCCATGTTGTGCTGGGCGATGACGTCCTGCTGGCGTTTGCGCAGCAGGTCGCGGAGGCGCTGCTCGACCGTCTCCACCCTCCCCTGCTCGGTGGCGCGGTAGAACTGCTGCGGGTCCTTGATTCGCCACGTGCAAAACGTGGTCACCAGAAAGTTATGGCCGTCCTTCGTCTGCAGCTCTTGGTGCGTGGACTCGAACACGCGCAGCCGCGCGTCGTACCGGACGATCCGCTCGAACGGCAGCGGCCACTTCATCCGCAGCCCGGCCTTTGTCTCACCCTCGAACGTCCGCGTGGTCCGCCCCAGCGTCTGGACCATGACCATCTCCTCGGTCGCGGTCGTGAACGACACCATCACCACCAGCAGCAGGACCACGACGATCCCGGCCAGCACGATCATTCCCATGTGTTTTCTCATGCGATCGTTCCTTGCTCGGGGCTACCGCCCCGTCGGCTGCTGCGTAATCCCGCCGATGCCCGACGCGTCCTTCTTGAGATCCAGCCAGTCCACGCGCTCGCGATCCACGCCCAGGACATACTTGGTCACGTGCGGGAGCACGTCGCTCCATGCCTCCTGCCACATGTCCTCGCAGAACAGCGTGGGGCTCGCCTCGAACGCCCGGTTGCGCTGCTGCCAGACCTCGTACTGCGCCCGCATGGGCAGTTCCTGCTCCCATCGATAGACGACGGCCTCGGCGTGGAGCCGGGCGATGTCGCCCGCGGCCGCCGCGAGCATTTGGTCCGCCCGGACCGACGCCTCCGCGATCCGCGCGGCGAAGTCGAAGGCCTCGGGGGCTTCCGCGATGCGTTCGAGCATTTCCAGATGCGCCTGGTACGCCGCCCGCAGGGCTTCCTTCTCCTTGGCGATGTCGCCTTCGAGCTGCCCGAGGATCTTTTCGTGCTCGATCTCGCGACCCAGCCGCTCCAGGTTGCTCCTCGCCGACTTGATGAACTCCGTCAGCTTCCGCCGGAACTCCTCCGGGTCGTCTTGCCGGTCACGGAGCGCCCCCAACTGCTCCGCGCGGTTGATGCTCAGGGCCAACATCATCGCCCGCGCCGGGCTGCCGGCAACGGCCGCCAGGATCTCGTTCGCCTCGCCCTCGGCCTGGTAGCGCTTCTGGTCCTGCTCTCGCTCGGCCTGGAGGACTTCCTCGAAAGCCGGCGCCGCGGCCGCCGGGGGATGCGTCGAGAGCAGCCCCACGTACGTGATCCGCACGCCCAGGCCCAGCTCGGTCACGCGCTTCTCGATCAGCTCCCAAAGCCGCCGGGCGGCGGCCTCGCGCCCGTGCGTGAGGATCGCCTCGGGGCGATCCGCCTCGCCTTCGACTTCCTCCGTCAGCGTCGCCGAGGCACAGTAACGGACCATCTCCTGATACCCGATGCACTCCAACAGCTTGTCCGGGTTCGTGAACTTGTAGCCGTACCGGTACGGGTCCTCGATCACGTAGTGGACGGCCACCACGAGCTTGAGAATGCTCACCGGGGGGGCCTTGTCTTCGTCCCCGGCCGCCGCCCGACCGCGCGTTTCGGGCGGCACGGCCACCAGGAAGTCGAGCTCCTGACGCCGGCCGTGCTCTTCCGTCCACAGGTACAACTCACGCCCCCTCACGAAGCTCGCCCGGCGCTCCTCTTCCGTCCGTTCCTCGCCCGCGCCGAGTTGGACCTCCTGGACGCTGCCGGTGGAGAACGGCTCCGCCGTTTCGACCGGCCAGGGCCACTTCAGATGCAGCCCGGGGCCCAACAGCCCGCGGTCGTGCTCCACGCGCCCCCACCGCTTCAGCACGTACACTTCGCCTTCGTTGACGACGACGAGGGACGACATGGCGAGCAGGATGACGGCGCCGGCGACGATGAGCGGCACGGCCGCCCGCTGGAGCAGCTTGTAGAACCAGGTCTTGGAGACCTCGAAGCCAAACTGGTAGTTGAGGGCCTCGGCGATGGAGTGCCCGACGCGCCCGGGCTCGGCGACGAGATTGAGCAGGCGCGAATCGAAGCTCGGGCGGTGCTCCTGCCCCGGCACGCGCGGACGATACAGGTCGAGGACGAAGTTCAGGAGCAGTTCGACGGTGAGGATCAGTTGGGCAATCGGGGCCACATACGCCAGCACGCCGTCGAGCCCGCCATAGCCGGCGTAGGCGCCGACCAATGCGGCGATCGCGACCAGCAAGAGCAACACCCCGACCAGCAGATAGCTGCCCGTGGCCCGCAGCAGCCGCCACGACTCCCGCCGCGACATGCCCATCGCGTACCAGCCCAGCAGGAAGCTCGGGAATCCCGCCAGCAGCAGGAAAGCGATGCCCTCGAGATGGTTCTCGACGGCCGTCGCCTCCCCCCCCGTCAGGAACCGCAGCACGAGCACGCCCGTCACGGCGTGCACGCCCGCCCACAGCACCGTGAAGCCCGGCACCACCCAGCGGTCCATCCAGGCGCGGCGCTGCGCGGCCGGGCGCACCTCGTCGGCTTGCTCGCCCTCGAACACGGTCCCCGAGCGCCCGGAGGCCAGTTCCTCAAGCTCCGCCGCCTCGCGGGCCTCCAACTGGCGCGTGTAGAACAGCAGCGCGACCATCAGCCACACGGGCACACCCGCCGCCAGCAGCCATGCCGACGACATGCAGGCGGCCGAGCCGGTCCACTGCCAGATCGCCACGGCCGCGCCGGCCGCCAACAACTGCAGCACCGCGCCCGCCAGGGCGACGTTTCTTCCGCGTTTCTCGTTCTCCATGACCGTTCGGTCTCCCGAAAGCACCTTCCGTCAGGCGGCTCGCGTGCGTCGGGCTTGCTCGGCCGACACGCCGCGGCCTACAATCGCCCCGGACTGTCCGCGGGCAGACGGGCGCAAACCTTTCGCGTCGGCGCGTCGTACGAATCGCGACGGGCGCCGCCCCGCGAAGCTCCGGCACGCGCCGCTCCGCCGCCGCGACATGCCTATCGGCAGGCAAGGACGACTATGGCTAAGTTCTGGGCGATTGTTCGCAACACCTTCACGCAAACCATCCGGCAGCCCATCTTTGCGCTGCTCATTCTTCTGACCTTCGCCGTGCTCGTGCTCGACCTGCCCCTCGCGGGATGGACCATGGGCAGCAGCTACCACGAAACCGACCAGAAGATGCTCATCGAACTCGGACTCAGCACGCTGCTGATCAGTGGGCTGCTTATTTCCGCCTTCAGCGCCTCGGGTGTGCTCTCGCGCGAGATCGAAGACAAAACCGCACTGACCGTCATCGCCAAGCCCGTCAGCCGCTGGCTGTTCGTGCTGGGCAAGTTCGTCGGCGTGGCGGGCGCCGTCATCGTGGCCTACTACCTCTGCTCGCTGGCGTTCCTGCTCACCGTCCGTCATCGCGTCATGCCGGCCGCCTCCGACCCGTACGACTGGCCCGTCATCGTGCTCGGCCTGACCGCCCTGGGGCTTACCTTCGCCATCGCCACGGCGGGCAATTTCCTGTTCGGCTGGACGTTCGCCTCGGCAGCCGTCATGTCGGGCGTGGTGTGCTTCACGCTGACGGCCGCCACGGTCGGCTTCCTCGGCAAGGGCTGGCAGGTCGTCTCGCCGGGCTACGACAAGCCGCCGAAGGAAACGGCCAGGCTGGTCAAGGTGCAGTTGGAGCCCGGCTGGTCGGTGGACGGCTTCGTCAACGCCATGAAGAACCGCAAGTACCGGATCGACAAGGCGGACGCCGACAACGGCGTGGTGACGATGCGGATTCCGGCGGACCTGACGCTGGAATCGTCGCTGACGAAGCTGAACGCCACGGCCGGCGTCGCGGAGGCGGGCAAGGTGACGGACCCCCCGGTCATCGGCGGGCAACTCCTGCTGGCGATGGCCCTGCTGTTGATGGGGGTGATGATCTTCGTGGCGACGGCCGTGGCAGCCAGCACGCGGCTGGGGCAGGTGATGACGCTGGTCGTCTGTCTCGCGGTGTACGTGGTAGGGGCGTTGCACTCGGCCCTGTTCGGGCGCTGGGCGGACAGCGTGTGGCTGGCGCGCGCCCTCGGACACGTCGCGCCGCGCCTGGCGTACTTCGTCGACCGTCCCATCGATGCGATCACGCTCGGCCTGCCCCTGCCCGGCGCCTTCGTGGCCCTGGCGGGCGGCTACTGCGCGGCGTACGTCGCGGCCGTCCTGCTCGTCGGCATGGCCCTGTTCCAGCGGCGCCCGCTCGAGGCCCAGGGCTCCGCCGCCGCCCTGCCCGGCGCCGTCGCCCTGCTGGCGTTCGCGGGGCGCGTCGCGGCCCTCGCGCTGGCCGTCGCCGGGCTGGTCGCCTTCTCCCTGCCGGCGTTTCACACTGCTACGGGGATTCTCAAGGCCGCCGCTCTGCTCGCCGCGGCCATCGGTCTGTGGCTGCTGTGGGGATACTTCAGTCGTGGCCTCCGCTGGAGCTACTACGCGGCTGCCGCCCTGTGCGCGGCCGTGACGGCCGTGCTCCTCGTCGGCCTCCAGGCGCCCGGCGCCGAGGCGCTGCGTCTGGGCCAGGGCCCGGTGCCGGTGCTGGTCGAGGCGGTCGTGGCCGCTCTCGCCCTGCTGGTCATCGTGTTGCCGAAGACGCGTCGTCATTTCGCTTCCGCGACGTAATCGCTTCGGCGGCTCAGGCCGCCGAGACGGCCTCCACTTTGGGGCGGTATCTGGGGGTTTCTTCGATGTCCCCGGCGTGGAGATCCTCGCCGAGCCGGACAAGTCGGGCGCTGTTGAAGATAACGAAGGTGGCAGCCAGCGTATGCAGGACGGCCGCCATCACCGGACGCAGCAAGCCCATGCCGGCGAGCACTTCGAAGGCCACGATGAACACCACGCCGAAGATCAGGTTCTGATGGATCACGCTGACCGTCCGCTTGCTCAGGTGCAGCAGGAACGGCAGCCGGCGCAGGTCGTTGTTCATCAGCGCGACGGTGGCGGAGTTGATGGCCACGTCGCTGCCCGCGGCGCCCATCGCGATCGACAGATCGCCCGCCGCCAGGGCCGGAGCGTCGTTCACGCCGTCGCCGACGACCGCCACGCGGCGGCCCTGCTGCTTGAGCGCCCCGACCAGCTCCAGCTTGTCCTCGGGCAGAACCTCGGCCTGCACCTCGGTGCAGCCCATCTCGCCCGCAACGCGACGCGCGACCGACCAACGGTCACCGGTGACCATCACCAGTTCGCGGATGCCCTGGTCGCGGAGTTCCTCCATCGCCTTGCGGGCCTGCGGGCGCGTCCGGTCTTCCATGCCAATCCACCCGAGCAGCTTGCCGTCCCGAACCACGTACAGCGTGCTCAAGCCCTCGGGCTCGGCGTACTTCGGATCCTTCATCGCGTCGAGGCTGATGCCTTCGTCGGCCAGCCAGCTCGACCGTCCCACCAGAATCTGCGAACCGTCCACATCCGCCCGCACGCCGCGGCCGGAGACTTCCTCGAACTCCGTCGGGTCGCTCACCGACACGCGGGCCTTATCCGCAACGGCCACGACCGCCCGGGCGACGGGGTGCCGCGAGCGGTGCTCGGCCGACGCGGCCGCGGTGAGCAGTTCGGCGCCGTCCACGCCGGGCGCGGGCATGAGGCGCGTGACGGAAAGCTCACCGGTGGTCAGTGTGCCGGTTTTGTCGAAGACGAACGCGGACAGCCCCTTGGCCTGCTCCAGCAGGGAGACATCCTTGATGAGGATGCCCAGCCGGGCCGCGCACGAAAGGGCCGCCACCATGGCCGTCGGCACCGCGAGGATCAGCGCGCACGGGCAGGCGACCACGAGCATGGTCACCGTCCGCTCCATGTCCTTCGTGAAAAACAGCACCACGCCGGCGAGCATCAGGACCGTCGGCGT
>Ga0272442_10001141_pt1 | contig 40933 bp, 24 predicted proteins | sample SSMForm2O_FD_200262 | JGI IMG/M metagenome (GOLD analysis project Ga0272442, IMG submission 200262) | Marine sediment archaeal communities from Little Sippewissett salt marsh, Falmouth, MA, United States - SSM-Form-2O | ecosystem: Environmental > Aquatic > Marine > Wetlands > Sediment ...
GGAGCAATATACACCGGTGCATGATTCCTGTCTGGATGCGTTCCATAAGGGTTTGATGAGTGAAGAAAAGTTTTGGCATGACATAGCCCAAAAGCTTAATAAGCCGATACCCAAAGTGCCGTCGCTGTGGTATGAGGCGTTCCGGTCCGCCTATGTGCTGAAAGAGGAGATGTTCTCGCTGGCCTCTTCGCTGCACGAAAAAGGTTATAAAACGGCGCTCTTATCCAACACCGAGCTTCCGGCGGTCGAGTTTTTTCACGAGTTGGATTATGATATGTTCGACGTGCTGGTTTTTTCGTGCGAGGAGGGCATAATGAAGCCCGAGCGAAGAATTTATGATCTGACGCTGGAGAGGCTCGGTTCGCCGGCTCAGCAATGCGTATTCATAGACGATCGGCCGGATTATATTCAAGGCGCTAAAGATGTGGGGCTTCATACGATCCTTTTCGAGAGTATCGCTCAGGTTAAGGACGAACTAACCAGAATGGGAGTGGAGTAGCGATGGATTTATCATCGGCTTTACAAACGCAGGAGATTATTTTGCTCGACGGCGCTATCGGCACGGAGCTGGACAAACGCGGCGTAATGGGCCGGGCAAGTAATAATCTCGATGCGCCGGAGATTGTGATTGAAATTTTGCGAGAGTACGCCGCGTGCGGATGCAATGCACTTACGGCAAATACGCTGACCATGAATCGCATCTACATCGAGACGCACAATGTCGGTGTTTCCGTACAAGAGATCAACAAAGCGGGTGTCGAACTGGCCCGACAGGCGGCGGGCGCGGATCGATATGTGCTGGGGAACCTCAGCTCGACGGGCCAATTGCTTGAGCCTTACGGTACATATAAAGAGTCACAGTTTCTCGATGCGTTCAGAGAGCAGGCGGAGATCTTAGCCGAATCGGGAGTGGACGGCTTTCTTATCGAGACCGTCTTTGATCTGCGCGAGGCGATGTGCGCTCTTCGTGCGTGTAAGGAGAATAGTTCGCTTCCCGTGATGGTTTCAATCGCGTTCAATACGGAAGAAAAAGGCGGCAGAACGATCATGGGCGATTCCGCCGAGCAGTGCGCCCGGTCTCTGACGGACGCCGGTGCGGATGCCGTCGGCGCCAATTGTGGAAACCTCGATCCGGCTCAAATGGCTATCGTCATCTCCGAGATGCGATCCGCGACGTCATTACCCCTTTTGGCGCAGCCCAATGCCGGCAAACCCAGGCTGGTTGAGGACAAGACCGTGTTCGACATGGCCCCGGCACAATTTGCAGAAGGTATTATGGAATGTCGGCGCGCCGGCGCCAAGCTTGTGGGGGGTTGTTGCGGAACGACGCCCGAACACACTCGAGTTGTTGCCGATAGTCTCCAACGGGAGTAGGTGGCTTAGTCAGCCGTTGGCGGAAGCCTGACAAACGCCTATTTTTACCGTTTTTAAGAATCCCTCTTTATTTTCCAAGGGCAATAAAAAAAATACTTCATGTCTGTTACCTTATTCAGAACTCACCCACTATCCTATTAGAATAGCCAATTTTGGGGCTGAAACTATAGCTCAATCGAACAAGGGAAACGACCTGACTTTTGAAAGGAGCAAAAGATGTTGAAGAAGATGATGCCTGTCATTTTGTTAATGATCCTACTGATAGTCGCTGTTGGGAGCTTAACGGCCCAGCCGCCCCGCAGAGGTTTCAGGGGGAGACGAGGCCCGGGTTTCTCGACTTTCATGGGGCAAGCGCCGCTCCCGGCCGACGAAGAAGAGAAGAAGATTCTCAGCATCCTGGAGGACATGGATCGAAATCAAAGCAGGGGGATGATGAACGTGCCCCGGGAGGATGGCAGAATCCTACGATTGCTCACGGAAGCCATCCGTGCGAAGCACGTCGTCGAGATCGGTACGTCCAATGGGTATTCGGGTATCTGGTTTTGCCTGGCCTTACGCACGACGGGCGGAAAGCTGACGACACATGATATCGATGAAGGCCGGGCTTCATTGGCGCGCGAGAATTTCAAACGGGCCGGCGTCGATCAGCTCGTGACGCTTGTGATGGGGGATGCCCATGAGACGGTCACGAGGATCAAGGAGCCCATCGACGTTCTTTTCATCGATGCGGATAAGGAAGGCTATACGGACTATCTGAACAAGCTGCTGCCGCTCGTACGTCCGGGTGGACTGATCCTGTCACACAATATCGACAGTACGGGACAGGACTTTATCGATGCGATTACCAAGAATCCCAACCTGGAGACCGTTCAGGCTCAGGGCGTTACAGTGACGCTTAAAAAAGGACAGGGCAAATAACCGGATCGCGACGAACATGAGGTAAACCTCTTGATACATGGGGGCGATTGGAGTTCCCTCAAAAGCGCCGCCTTAAAACGAATCCGGATTGCGGATATTTTTGTGGACATTTTTTGTCAGCCGCAATAAAGTTCACACATGGAATTTCCTGCAATCTATCACATGAACGACGGCAGAACGATAGCCAGGAGCGGGTCTTGAAAGGGGCGGCCAATGGGGAAGAAGACCATCTTAGTGATTGCGGTAGGAGCCATGCTGGGGATTGTAGGAGGCATGATTGTCCTGAGCGGCAATGGCACATCGGAAGCGACGCAGGTACAGGCACAGACGGAGCTCATGGAAGGCGCGGACAGTGACATGACAGCCGGGCGGGAACGCCCGCCGATGGCGGACGGCGAAGGCGAGAAGAGAATTCTCGATGTGCTTGAGCGGATGTGCCATGACGAGTACAGCGCGCTATTGAGCGTGCCGCCGGAGGATGGCAGGATATTGCGGCTGCTTGCCGAAGCGATGGGCGCCCAGCACGTTGTCGAGATCGGCACCTCAAACGGCTACGCAGCCATCTGGTTTTGTCTGGCGCTTCGCACCACGGGCGGCAAGCTGACGACTTTCGAGATCGATCCACAACGCGTTTTGCTGGCCCGAGAGAACTTCAAACAGGCCGGCGTCGATAACATCGTGACTATTATTGAGGATGATGCTCATAAGAGAGTGACGGAGATTGAAGAGCCGATCGACATTCTTTTTATCGATGCGGACAAGAGCGGGTATCTTGATTATCTGAAAAAGCTTTTGCCCTTAGTACGTCCCGGTGGTTTGGTCCTGGCCCATAATACCACCGACGTCGCCGAGCGAATGCAGAATTATCTCGAGGCCGTCACCACAAATCCGAAGCTGGAAACGATCTTCCTGCGCCAGCAGACCAGTGGCATCGGCGTGACACTCAAGAAGCGCCGAAGCGAATAAGAAACCGAAAGTAAATCTAAGATAAAGGATTGCAAGATGATATCTTCAGATCGAAAAGGAATTTCACGACGTGACTTTTTGAACCGGAGTTTCTGTGTGACGGCCGGGGCTGTTACGGCGACGGCGTTGTCTTCTTGTCAAACGTTACGAGCCACGAAAAAGAGCGTCGAAAGGACGCGCTTCGGATTCACGACCTACCAGTGGGGCAAAGACTGGGACATCCCGACGCTGATCGCCAATTGCGGTAAAGCGGAAGTGTTTGGCGTCGAGCTGCGGACCAGCCAGTCGTACGCGCATGGTGTCGAGCTGGACCTCACCTCACAGCAGCGGAGCGAGGTCCGGAAACGTTTCGAGGATAGTCCCATTACGCTCGTCGGTCTGGCGACCAGCGAGCGATACGATGCGCCGGATCCGGAAAAGCTCAACGCGGCGATTGAGAGCACCAAGGCCCACATTGTGCTTTGCAGGGATATCGGGGGCAGCGGTGTGAGGGTGTTCCCGAACAGCTTTCATGAAGGTGTTCCGCGCGAGATGACGATCGAGCAGATCGGCAAAGCGCTCAATGACGTCGGCGCGTTTGCCGCCAACTACGGCCAACAAGTCCGACTTGAAGCGCACGGCACCGCCGGCGAGCTGTCGACACTCAGGGCGATCATGGACCATGTTGTTCAGCCGAGTGTCCGAATAAAACTGAACAGCGATAGAAGGGACACGCGGGACCAGGGATTCGAGCATAACTTCAACCTGGTCAAGGATGACCTGGGCGACACGCTTCATCTGCACAATCTGAAAGATACGGAATTCCCGTATCAGCTTCAGATGGACCTGTTAGTCAAGATGGGCTGGAGCGGCTGGCAGTTGCTGGAAGTCAGCGACAAAGTTCCTGACCGCGTCCAGGCGCTCATCGAGCAGCGACAGATTTGGGATCGTCTGCTGGAGAATTCGCTAAAGGCATAAAGTGGAGTTTGCTGGTTTACATGAGATAAATGGAGGTGACGAATTTGGCTGCATCAACAACGGACGCCGCACCCAGGGAAGAGTTGCAGCGAGGTTTTGGTTTATCGACGTCAACTTACGTGGTCATTGCCAGCATGGTCGGGACGGGGATTTTGGTTTCGCCCGGTTACATGATGGTCGTACTCAAGAACTACCCCGCTATTTTTGGGCTTTGGGCCCTCGGTGGATTGCTCGCTGTGTGCGGAGCGCTCTGCGTGGCGGAGCTGGCCGCCGCTCTGCCCCGGGCGGGCGGGGAGTACGTTTATCTGCGCGAGGCTTACGGCCCGATGCCCGCCTTTCTCTCGGGTTGGACCTCTTTTTTTGTCGGCTTTTCTGCGCCGCTGGCGGTCGCCGCTTATATCGCGGCTTTGTATCTTCTAACGCCGTTCCAATCCGCCGAAGCTGAAGCTGGATACATGGTTAAGATCGTGGCCGCAATTATTATCGCCGCGGTTACGCTGCCGAATCTCCTTGGCCATCGTCAGTCTGCTTGGACACAGAATTTGACCACGATTTTAAAGTTCGGCTTGTTTGTGGTTCTGGTTGTAGCGGCATTTCTGTTTGGAAAAGGGCGCTTGGCGCACATTACCCAGGGCCAGCCGATCGGAAAGGTTGGAGTGGGGGACGCGGCGACGCAGTTATTCTATGTCATGTTTGCCTACAGCGGCTGGAACGCCGCCAGCTATCTGGCCGGGGAGGTGAAAAATCCAGCTAAAACGCTCCCGCGATCTCTGCTCCTGGGTACCGGCCTGGTCATCCTGTTGTATTTAGCCCTTAACCTCACTTTCGCCTATGCCGTGCCTTTAGACAACGTGGGATTCGACAATGCCGAACAGGTCCCCCGGCTCGCCGTTGAAAATCTGTTCGGCGCGAAGATCGCCAGCGTTTTCACCGTTGTGCTTGGGTTGGCGTTCCTGGCGACCGTGAGCGCTTTTATTATCACCGGCCCGCGAGTCTATTACGCCATGGCAAAGGATAAATTATTCCCCTCCATCGCGGGACGTGTCAGTGCGAAAGGGCGGGTTCCTGTCTATGCGATGATCGCCCAGAGCGTATGTGCGATCGCCATTTTGTTCGTGACGGACTTTCAGAACCTCTACCAGTACGCCTCGGTTGGATTGTCGGTTTTTGCATTGCTTTTTATCGGCGCCGTGTACGTTCTTCGATGGCGCCGGCCGGAATTGGCCAGGCCGTTTCGCGTACCCGGCTATCCGATTGTTCCGGCGATTTTTATGGCCGTGATTCTCTTCATGACGGTGTTCGCTTTCAAGCAATGGCCGAAACCTTCGGTGTATAGCCTCGGCAGCATTTTGGCGGGCATCCCCGTCTATTACATCTGGTCGTTTGTCCGGCGTGGAATGGAGCCATAGCGTCAGAGGCTCAACAACAATCCGCTTGTAATTTTGTCAAATTGGATTTAATAGCACAGAAGAGTGGCAGCCTCAAGCGAAGCTTGGGGATGGCTTCAAGCATATCAACCATCCCCAAAACCTCCGGCTTTGAGGCTGCCACCCCGTTACATGGAAATAAAATACGGATTTGAACCAGAACAATTCATAGCTCAGAATTCGGTTTATAAAATGCGTTTCTGGATTGTGGGTGATTTTCTTATGGGACGGCGGGGTGTCTGTCTATCGCCAGTCACGTGGGTAATAGATCGCCTCTGATGGGATGCGGAACTTTTTGCGAAGCCCTTCCACAAGCACCTGCATTCTTTTGATCTGACAATCCGTTGGAAAGGCGGTTTTGCCGTCAGCGACGATGCAGATGCGAATGGTCTGACCGCTGCCGTACCAGGTGTGGGTGGGAATGGCCGACCATTGTTTTTGCCAGATTTCCGTGGGCTGGATTTCACCGTTGCCGCCCCCGTTGCCGTTGCACAGACAAAAATGGCAATTGAGATCATCAGGATTCGTCAGTCTGTTCAGTGCGGCCAACTGCTTGATGTTGCCGCTTTGAGTGCTGCTGTAGTGAATCTCGATGCTGTCCCATCGGGCCGGCGATTGCGGGGCTCGAGAGGAGATGGCGTTTTTGACCGGATCGAGACTCTGGTAGGTCCAAAGCGAGAACGGGCCGGCGGAGGGTGGATTATGGCCCAAAGCCATGAGGACAATAGCCCCAATTGTCATTGAAGCCAATAATGTAGCTAAAACTTTTACCACTCTTGCCTGATTTGGCATAGCCCCATCCATGAGAGCGTGTACTTTACCATTTTTTCCCAAAGTATCAACTATATCCTAAACATCGGCACCTGCCAATGGATTCCTAAAAAAATTTGAATGAGATTTTCACAAAGCCTGAAAGAAATTTCATAAATAGAAGCGACGAAAGTATCTATTTAGAATTCACTTTAGCCACTTTTATCCTCTTCAGTTGAATTTCAGAGATGAGCAAACTGTTTTATCTTAACAGATTGCCTGTTATAAATCCACTTGATCGATGGAATGAAGAAACCGGAGAACGGCTCGGTCAATAGCTGAACTGAGCTTGCCGTTTATATCGGACCCGGCGTTCTTTACAGGGGATTTATTCGTAAGCAGCAATTTGATCATGACGAGTGCAAGGATCATCGATAAATAGTGGATCGGCCAGGTATATAGAAAAGCTCTTGGATTAAGGTTTGTCAATTCAGGATGAATGACGTATGATCTGGCGACGTGGATAACATGCTTTGATGAACATTTTTTTCGTATCCAGGAGATGAAACGTTATGAGAGTGATTATTGAACCGAATTATGATCTGGCGGCCAAGTGGACCGCGAATTATATTGTCAAGAGCATCCATGATTTTGGGCCGAGCGCGTCCAGGCCTTTCGTGTTGGGGCTTCCGACGGGCTCTTCGCCGCTGGGGGCGTATAAAGAGCTTGTGCGTCTTAACAAAAAGGGAAAGGTCTCCTTTGAACATGTCGTCACGTTTAATATGGATGAGTATGTGAATATTCCCGAAGAGCATCCGGAAAGCTACCATTCATTCATGTGGGACAACTTATTCGGTCAGGTGGATATTCAAAAAGAGAACGTCAATATCCTCAACGGCAATGCGCCGGACCTTGATGCCGAATGCGCAACATATGAAAAGAAAATCAGGGACCTGGGAGGAATCAAGCTCTTTGTCGGCGGAATCGGTCCGGACGGTCATATCGCCTTTAATGAGCCCGGCTCGTCTTTAACGTCGCGCACGCGCGTTAAGACGCTCACGTATGACACCATCATCGCCAATTCCCGGTTCTTCGACGGGGATGTGAACAAGGTGCCCAAGACCGCTCTGACGGTGGGCGTAGCGACCGTGATGGAGGCTGAAGAGGTGTTGATTATCGTCAGCGGCCACAACAAGGCCCTTGCTCTGCAACATGCCGTGGAGGGCAGCGTCAATCATATGTGGACCATCAGCGCGTTGCAGATGCACCCGAAGGGCATCATTGTGTGTGACGAAGAGGCGACGATTGAGCTGAAGGTCGGCACGGTGAACTACTTCAAAGGCATTGAGGCCGCCAACCTCGATCCCGCGACGCTCCTGGCCGGCACCCCCTGATTCGGGTGATACACGACAGGCGATTTTTCAGGCAATTATTATAGCTGAAACGGATAGACGATATCGGCCTGGGCCTTCAGCGAGCTGATGTACTTTTCAGCGAATTCTAATTGTTTTTTCTCCGTAAGCTCCTTGATGATTTTGTCTTTGGCCTGCTCGAATGAGACGATGCTGGCGTCTTTGTGATCCGTGACTTTGATGATGTGGTATCCGTATTCGGTTTCCACGACGTCGCTGACCTGGCCGACTTCCAGCTCGAAAGCCGCTTTCTCAAACTGCGGCGTCGTCATCCCTCTTGGGAAGAATTCCAAATCGCCGCCACTCGGCGCCGACGGACAGTGCGAGTGGGCTTTGGCCAATTCGCCAAAGTCGGCTCCGTCTTTGATCTGTTCAAGCAGATCCTGGGCTTGGGCTTTGGCCTTTACTTTGGTTTCATTGGGATCGGCGTTCGGATCGTCCACTTCGTATTTGATCAGGATGTGACTTGCCCGGATCTGTTCGGGCACGTCGAACTTTTTTTTGTTCTCCTCGTAATACCTTTTCGCATCTTCTTCGTTGACATCGATCTCGCCAGCCCACTGGGCTTCCATAAACTTATTGCGGGATAATGCCTTTCGAACATCCTGCTTGACTTCTTCAAAGCTCCGGTCGTATTGCTCCATCGTATTTTTGAAGTCTTCCATCGACATGTTCTGGGCGGAAGCGATCTCGTTGATCTGCTTCATGACCTCTTCTTCCGTGATCACGATGTTAGCTTGCTGAATCTTTTCATCCAGCAACAGCCTGCGGATCAGTTGTTCCAGGGCTTGTTCTCTGAGTTGCTTCTTGTATTGCTCGGCCACCGTGGGCGGAAGCTTTGAGCCCTGTTGGTCGATTCTCTCAAGCTGAGGTGCGATGAGTTCCGTTATTGTGCTTTCCTTAATTTCAACACCGTTAACCGTGACGGCAACATCTTTACTCACGGACTCGGAAGGGACATTCACATCTGGTTCAGCGGGCGCATTGGGCTCCGGTTTCTCCTGTTTCATTTCTTGGGGGCTCTTGTCGCGACAGGTCAGGTTAAGGCCGGCAAAGAAAATCATAAGGCAAAGGAATATTCCCCGGCCAAGAGAGTAAGTTCTCATAATTTGTCCCTTCTCAGGTTAATAACACAAAAAAGGCCCTTCGTCGAGGGCTAACAAGGATATTATCCCATGCGAGGGCCAATATGTCAATCCTTCCTTATGTTCCATCGTCAATGCCGACGGATCACTTAATTACTTATTGGACAAAAACGCAACCTTTGTCATCGCCCCAAAGAAGTGATAGAATAGCGGCCGGACGAAAAACCCGGGATGTGTTTGGAATCCGCGTGGTGAAGTGATAGGAGAATATCTATGAGTCATGGCGTGAATAGTCAAGCGCCCATCAGCGGGCGAGAGCGGGTGCTCCGGGCCCTGCGTTATGAACCGGTCGATCGCATTCCTGTTGACTTGGGCGGTACGGTAACCAGCGGGGCTCAGGTGAGTGTCGTTGCGAATCTGCGTCAGGTGCTTGGTTTGGACAAGCCGGGCGAGCCGGTGAAAGTGAACGAGCCCTACCAAATGCTTGGTGAAGTGGCGGCGGACTTGCTCGAGGCGCTGGAGATTGACGTTGTGAACTTGCCGGGGCCGAAAAATCATTTTGGTTTTTCGAATTCACACTTCAAGCCCTGGAGAACGTTCGATGGGACACACGTCCTGGTCCCGGGTAGTTTTAATACGGAACCGGAATCCGACGGCAGTATTTTGCAATATCCGCAAGGGGATAAATCCCTACCCGCCTCGGCGAAGATGCCAAAGGGCGGATTTTACTTTGATGCGATTATACGTCAACATCCCATCGACGAGACGAAGTTAGATCCGGCGGATAACCTCGAAGAGTTTACCTTATTAACCGATGAAGACTTAACATTCTATGAACGACATGCAAACGAGTTATTTCATCATACCGATCTTGCGGTGGCTATGGGTCTTCCGAATTCCGGACTAGGGGATATCGCGCACGTTCCGGCGCCGGGCCTCAAGAACCCAAAGGGGATTAGAGACATCGAAGAATGGTACATCAGCACGGTGACACGACGGGATTACATTAAAGAGGTTTTTGCCGGTCAGGTGGACATCGCGATTCAGAATTTCGAGATGCTTTACCAGGCCGTGGGCGATAAGGTCCATGTCGTCTTTGTCGACGGGACGGACCTGGCGGCGCAGAATACACTGTTTTGCAGCCTCGACGGATATAGAGAACTTTATCAGCCGTACAGCAAAAAACTTAACGACTGGATTCATGCCCATACGAAGTGGAAGACCATGAAACATTGCTGCGGCGGCTGTGAGCCGTTGATTGAAGGTTTTATTGAGGCTGGTTTTGATATCCTCAATCCCGTCCAAACCTCGGCCAAGGGTATGGATCCGGAACGCTTGGTTGAAAAATATGGAGGAAGAATCGTCTTTTGGGGTGGAGGGGTCGATACGCAAAAGACGTTGCCTTTTGGGACGCCGCAGGATGTGCGCGATGAGGTGGCCGAGCGGCTGAGGATTTTCGGCGCTAAGAACGGTTTTGTGTTCAACCCGGTGCATAACATCCAATGCAACACACCCATCGAAAACATACTGGCTATGTTCGAGGCTTTGGGCAGAGACGTGTCGTGACTTTTATCCTGAGCCGAGTCTAAGGACGGAAATAACAGAAGATGACAGAAAGGAATCCTGATCATGTGCGGACAATCGAAGCGAATTCTTCTTGCAACTTTGTGTGTTGTTTGGGCGGGGTGCAACACAACACCGGGAAGCCGGAAGGGGGCGGCGGAAACGCTCGAAGCTAACGCCAGACGCATTATCAATTTGAACGGTACATGGCAAATCGCGGAAGGCTCGATGGAGTCGGTTCCGGAGATCTTCATGCATAAAGTTCCCGTGCCGGGATTGGTTGATATGGCCGAGCCTGCGTTCGAGGAGGTCGGCAAGAAAAGCCCCAAACGACAGGCGTTCTGGTATCGCCGGACATTTAAGGTGGATGAGTCGGTTCCCGACGTGGCGATCTTGAAGATCCACAAGGCGAAGTATGGCACGAAGGTATTCATCAATGGTCAGGTTGTGGGTGAGCATTTACCGTGTTTCACGCCCGCCCTGATGGACGTCAAAGAGTATCTCAATGGCTCGGGCGAGCAGAACGAACTGATGGTTCGCGTCGGTGCGGATCGTGAGTCGTTGCCGGACGGGATGCCGACGGGGTGGGACTTCGAGAAGTATTTGTACATCCCCGGGATCTACGACTCGGTCGAATTGATATTGACCGGAGCACCTTATATCGAGTGCGTTCAGACGGTGCCCGATTTGGAAGGAAGCAAAGTGAAGGTTGTGGCGGAACTGGATCATATTTCCGGCACATCGGGACTGGAGGTCCGCTTTCGATTGCGAGAGGCGCGCACCGGCGCGACGGTTCGCAGCGGCGCCGTGGCGCTGGCCGGCGCGACGAAAAAGCACATGCCGATTGACTTCGCGATTCCCATAGCGGAATGTCACCTGTGGAGCCCGGAGGATCCGTTCCTTTACGAGCTGGAGCTTTGGACCGAAGGTGATTATACGCGTACGCGCTTCGGGATGCGCTCCTTTCAATTCGACCGGGAATCCGGCCGGGCGATTCTCAACGGCAAGCCGTACATGATGCGAGGAACGAATGTTTGTATGTATCGCTTCTTCGAGGACGCCGAGCGGGGCGACAAACCCTGGCGGGCCGAATGGGTGCGACGGATGCACCGGAAATTCAAGAGCATGCACTGGAATTCGATTCGCTATTGCATCGGTTTTCCACCGGAGATTTGGTACGAGATCGCCGACGAGGAGGGTTTCCTGATCCAGGACGAGTTTCCCATCTGGCTGCTGAGTAAGGCGCCGGAGAATCCCGTCAGCGAGAAGATCGTTCCGGAGTACACCGAATGGATGCGCGAGCGCTGGAACCACCCGTGCGTGGTGATCTGGGACGCTCAGAATGAAAGCGTCACGGACGAGACCGGCAAGGCCCTCCAAGCCGTGCGGCATTTGGATTTATCCAATCGTCCGTGGGAAAACGGCTGGGCCGAGCCGCAGAGTCCGAACGATTGCGTCGAATCGCATCCTTATCTTTTTAGCAAGATTCAATGGGGCCAGGGGGAATTCCGTCTGCCGGATTTGGCGAATACTTCCGGCGAACCGCGCTTGAGGGATGCTCAGAAGCGGTATGATCTTCCGATCATCATTAATGAGTACGCCTGGTTGTGGCTCAATCGCGATGGCACGACGACCTGCCTGACCGATAAGATCTACGACCTTCTGCTTGGACCGGACTCGACCGTGGCTCAGCGGCGCTTGCTCTACGGGCGTTACTTAGCGGCCTTAACCGAGTTCTGGCGAGGTCATCGAGAATGCGCCGGCGTGCTGCATTTTTGTGGATTGGGTTATTCCCGAGCGGGCGACAAGCCCAGGCCGGAAGGCGGCGCGACGAGCGACCATTTCATCGATCTGGAAGCGCTGACGTTCGAACCCCACTTCGAGCGGTACGTCCGGGATGCCTTTTCACCGATCGGTTTAATGATCGACTTCTGGGGTGGTGATCTCGCCGCCGGCGCCGAGCGTGAGTTCAAAGTGTATATCCTGAATGATCTATATAACGATTGGGAAGGAACCGTTCACTTTCGCATGAGGCGCAGCGATCAAATCGTCGCCGAACAATCCGGCCGTTGCCGCGTCAAAGGTCTTGATCGAAACGTTGTGTCATTTACCCAGACGATCCCGAATGAAACCGGAGAATACCAACTTGTTGTCGAATTGGATTCTGTAAGCGGTCGGAAGATTCGCAGCCTTCGTGATTTCAATGTCGTTTCGACCGAATAGTCCAAGCTCAGGAAGGAGAGAAAACAAATGAATCCTGTAAGCACGCGTCGTGACTTTCTGAAAGCCATGGGACTTTGTGCCTCGGGTGTCGCCCTTTCGGGATGCCGCCGGGCAATGAGACCGCCGGCCGTTGCACCGGCCAAAGGACCGCCCAATATCCTTTGGATTACCTGTGAAGACGTCAGCGCCTCGTATCTGGGATGCTACGGCGATCCTCATGCAATCACGCCCAACCTGGATAAGCTGGCCGGCGAATCGGTGCTTTATACGAAGGCGTTTGCAACCGCGCCGGTGTGCGCGCCATCCCGTTCCTGTTTGATCACGGGTGTTTACGCGACCTCTCTCGGCACGCAACATTTGCGCTCCGAGGTTAAGCTGCCGGAGAAGATCCGGTGTTTTCCGGAATATCTTCGCGAAGCCGGATACTACTGCTCGAATAATTACAAGAAAGACTATAACTTCACGGACGTGGACGTCTGGGACGAGTCGAGCCAAGAGGCGCATTGGCGCAAGCGCCGGCCCGGCCAGCCGTTCTTCAGTGTGTTTAATTTCACATCCACACACCAGGGGCAGATCAACGGCACCGATGAGGAATTCTTCGACAAGTACACGTCGAAGCTCGATCCGGAGCAGCGCCACGATCCGGTGGATATCTCCTTGCCGCCGTACTATGCCAATACACCGATGGTACGAAAGATTTGGGCGCGCTACTACAATTTGATCACCTTTTTGGACAAGCAGGTGGGCGATTTGCTCGATCAGCTTCAGGTGGACGGTCTGGCGGACAATACCATTGTTTTCTTTTTCGCGGATCACGGGCTGGGCCTTCCCCGATTCAAGAGGACGCTTTTCGATACGGGCCTTCACGTTCCGTTGATGATTCGCTTCCCAGCGCCGTACCAGCATATTGCACCGGAAGAACCAGGCGAAAAGATCGATGAGCTCGTGAGCTTTGTCGATTTTGCGCCGACGGTGCTGAGCCTCACGAAGCTGCCGATTCCACAGTATATGCAGGGTCGTCCGTTCCTCGGTCGAAAGGCCGAATGGTCGCGAAAGTACATTTTCGGAGCTTCCAGCCGGGTGGACGAGGCCTACGAATTCTCGCGTAGCGTGCGCGATGATCGCTATAAGTACATTCGTAATTTCATGCCGCACTTGCCGTATATCCAGCCGAGCGAATATCCGGATCGGGCGGAGATTATGCAGGAATTGCGACGTGCGGCGGCAGAGGATCCGCTCACAGAGGCTCAGCGCTTGCTTTGGGCGCCGGATAAGCCGACCGAGGAACTCTACGATACGCTGGAGGATCCGCACGAAATCCATAACCTTGCGGATTCTCCAAAACATCGCGGGATCGTCGCAAAGATGCGCGACGTGCTTTATCGATGGATGCTCCAGATGCGGGATCTGGGTTTGCTGCCGGAGGCGGAGATGCACATCCGCGCCGACGGTTCGACGCCGTATGAGATCGCGCGGGATCCGGGTCAATTTCCACGTAGGAGTATCCTTGCCGCTGCCGATTTAGTCGGCAGAGGGCCTGAGAGTATGCCTGAAGCGGTTAACTTGCTCAGCGACCCGGACAGTGCGGTTCGTTATTGGGCGGTGATTGCTTTGACCGCCCTCGGCTCCAGGGCGGAACCTGCCGTCGATGATCTCAAGCCGCTGCTAAAGGATTCGAGTCCGAACGTTCGTTTCGCCGCCGCCGGACTATTGTGTAAGCTGGGGTATTGTCAGGATGCGCTTGGAGTGTTGGCCGATGGCCTGGAAGCCGAACGTGAAGAGACCGTCCTTTACGCCGCACGCGAGTTGCAGAGCATCGGTGAGAAGGCCTGTCCGGTGGTCTCACAGATGGAAGAGGCCAGAGCCAGGTGTAAGGGGCCTAAGGGGCCGGATGGGGAATACAAAAACAACAATCATGCGATGTTCATCGACTGGGCCTTGAAATACGCGATGGAGAATTGTCCGCAGTCGTCGGATGAATCCGAGTAAACGATGGTGCTTAATGCAGGATGACGAAAAAGGAAGTGTGTTGTATGTGGCCCTGGTGTGCGTAGTGGCGGCTTTGGGCGGCCTCCTGTTCGGCTACGATACCGGAGTGATTAACGGGGCCATCGGCCCTTTGAAAACCCACTTTGCGCTGGACGCGAATGCCGAAGGCTGGGCGACCGGTTGCGCGCTGCTTGGATGCGCCATTGGCGCGGCCCTGGCCGGCGTGCTCAGCGACTGGCTGGGCCGCAAAAAGGTGCTGATTGTCTCGGCCGTCCTGTTCCTCGTCTCAGCCATCGGAACAGCTTTGCCGAAAGAGATCGCGACATTTATCGTCTTCCGCATGATCGGCGGCGTCGGTGTCGGCGCGGCGTCGATCTCCTCGCCGATGTATATCGCCGAAATCAGTCCGGCCAGAATCCGCGGCCGGATGGTCTCGGTCAATCAGTTTGCCATTGTGACCGGTTTTTTGGTCGTTTACTTTGTCAATTACTTTATCGCCCTTCAGGGAGATTTGGCGTGGAATCAACAGGTGGGCTGGCGCTGGATGTTCGGCTCGGAATCGTTGCCGGCGTTGCTGTTGCTGTTTTTTCTTTTTTTCGTGCCGGAGAGCCCTCGCTGGCTGACCAAACAAAATCGCGGCGACGAGGCCTTAGAGATTCTCACGCGTGTTGATGGAGCGCAATACGCGGATAAAGAACTGCTCGAGATCAAGGATGCGATCGCCCACGAGAGTGGCTCCATCAGGCAATTGTTTCAGCCGGGTATGAAGATCGTCCTGGTGATCGGCATTGTCCTGGCGGTCTTGCAGCAGGTCACGGGGATCAATGTTTTTCTTTACTTCGGCACCGAAATCTTTAAGAAGATGGGCTCGGAAACGAATGCGGCGCTGCTTCAAACGGTGATCGTCGGCGCGGTTAACCTGACGTTTACCGTGATCGCCATCTGGACGGTGGACCGGTTGGGGCGGAAGCCCTTGATGATGATCGGCTCTGCCGGGATGGGCGTGTCGCTGCTGGCGATGGGCCTGGCGGCGTACGCTCAGAAGACGGACTTGTGGATGTTGTTCTTTATCTTAAGTTATATTGCCTGCTTTGCCCTTTCGATCGGACCGGTGACCTGGGTGATTCTGTCGGAGATTTTCCCCACACGAATTCGCGGCCGGGCGATGGCTATTGCAACGGTGTGTCTGTGGGTGGCGAACTACGTTATTTCGCAGACGTTCCCAATGATGGACGAAAATCCGTGGCTGCTCGGAAAGTTCCATCACGCCTTTCCGTTCTGGCTGTACGGTGTTTTTTGTGTTGCCTTATTCATCTTCGTCGCGCGATGTGTGCCGGAGACCAAGGGCAAAACCCTCGAAGAGATTGAAAAACAATGGAGTAAACAGAGAAATCCGAATATCTAAATCCTAAACAATATCAAATGTTCAAATGACAAAATGATCTAAACGTTTAGGCGTTGATTGCATCAGCAACAAAGTTTTGAATTTTGGACATTTGATTTTTGAATTTGTTTCGGATTTCGGATTTAGAGTTTTTTGGGTTATGGCTTTTCCGCAACGCATAACGATTCACACTCATACGATACCCATTGTACCCCGGTACGCCGAGACGGACAAGGCCGGCGTCGTCCACCACAGCGTCCATCCCGTGTGGTTTGAGATGGGACGCACGGAGCTTTTGCGCGCCAACGGTATAGCCTATCGTGATCTTGAGACGACCGGCGTGTTTTTTGTCGTAGCCCGGCTGCAGATCAAGTACCACCGGCCCGCGCTGTACGATGAGAAGCTGGAGCTGGAAACGACCTGCTCGCGCGTCACGGCCAGTCGGGTCGAGCATACGTATAAACTGACACGGTGTTGCGATGGCGTGATCTTGGCCGAGGGCGGCAGTGTGCTCGCCTGTGTGAACGGCGAGGGCAAACTTCAAAGAATACCTGAGTTTATGTACCCGGATTCCGGTTAGAATAGCGATCTGCAATGTAGACCTCGTGTGAAGCGAACATTTTTGGCCCGGCGACATAGAAATGGGGGACATTGGGTGCTTTTGAATTGACAATGCACGACGGGCAATTGAGAATGTATTTATGAATTTCGAGAAAAAAGAACATTGTGGTCTTTTTGGTATTTTCGGCGATTCCGAAGCCGTCAGCAAGACCTATTTCGGCTTGCACAGTCTCCAACATCGCGGCCAGGAATCGGCGGGTATCGCCTCCAGCGACGGTCATACGCTCCAGTGCTATACGGGAATGGGTACGGTCCGGCGGGTCTTCCGGGCCGGAAGAGGTATTTTTGAAAAACTGTCCAATCCGATAGCGATTGGTCATGTGCGGTATTCGACGACGGGCGCCAGCCGGGCGGCAAACAGTCAACCGCTTTTGGCGGAGTACTCCCGGGGGCAGGTGGCTGTGGCCCATAACGGCAATCTCATCAATGCGCCGCGACTGCGCGACGAATATGAGGCCTACGGCAGTATCTTTAAGTCCACCGGCGATACCGAGGTCATCATTCATTTGATCGCCAAGCCAACCCACGTGAGCAATCCGGATCCCCTGGCCCATGTATTAAACCATCTTCAGGGCGCGTACAGTTTGTTGTTTCTCTTTGCCGACCGTATTGAAGCCGCTCGCGATCCTCACGGGATCAGGCCTCTGTGCATCGGCCGGACGGAGAAGGGGGCGTATGTCGTCGCCAGCGAGACATGTGCGCTCGACGCCATCGGGGCCGAGTTTGTTCGGGAAGTGGAACCGGGCGAGATCGTTCGGCTGGACAAGGATGGCCTGCACAGCAGATTTTTCGTCACGCCGGGCACCGTGACGCCGGCCCATTGTATCTTCGAGCACATCTATTTTGCCAAGCAAAACAGCACGTTTTTTGGCGAAAATGTGCACGAGTTCAGAAAAAAGCTCGGCCGGCAGCTCGCGGTCGAGCATCCGGTGGAAGCCGACGTGGTGATCCCCGTGCCGGACTCGGGAACGTCGGCGGCGGTCGGATACGCCGAACAGAGCAAGATACCGTTCGATATGGGATTCGTCCGGAGCCACTACGTCGGAAGGACGTTTATCTCGCCGGATCAAAAATCGAGAGAGCTGGAGGTCAAGCTCAAGCTGGCGGTTATCCATGAGGTGGTCAAGGATAAGCGCGTCGTCGTGGTGGACGACTCGATTGTTCGCGGGACGACCACGCGGGGCAAAATCAGAACCATCCGCCAGGCCGGGGCGAAGGAAATTCACATGCGTGTGAGCTGTCCCCCGATCCGATTCCCGTGTTTTTACGGGATTGATTTTCCGACGAAGGAAGAGCTGTTGGCGAACGGCCGGGATTTGAAGCAGATCGCCGAATTCCTCGGAGTGGACAGCGTGGGTTACATATCGCTGGAAGGTCTGTTGTCTTGTGCGACCTTGCCGGCGGATCATTATTGCACCGCCTGCTGGAGCGGCAAGTACAGAATACCTATAGATGCGACGGCCGGCAAGTCCACTCTGGAGCACTACCAGATGCATATGTTTGACAAAGTCCAATAGAACCGAGGTCGAGCTTCTTATTTAAAATCATCGAAAATAATAAGAGACCCAATAATCCAGTCTGTCAATGAGTGAGTATATCAGCTACGAACAATCCGGGGTGAGTATTGACGCCAACGATCAGATGGTGCAGCAGATTTATTCGGCTGTGACCAGCACGTTCGGGCCGCGGGTCATCGAATTACCAAACGCCTTTGCCGGGATGTTTCGTCTGGACTACGACGAGAGACTCTTCAAAAGGAACTACAAGAATCCGGTCCTCGTGGCCTGCACGGATGGTGTGGGCAGCAAGGTGCAATTGGCAGGCTTAACAAAAAAGTACGATACTGTCGGCATCGACCTGGTGGCGATGAACGTCAATGATATGCTCGTGCAGGGCGCCGAACCGCTGTTTTTCCTGGACTATTTAGCCGTGCACAAGCTGGAGCCGGCCTTCGTCGCGGAGCTCGTCAAGGGCGTAGCGGCCGGGTGCCGGCAGGCTCATTGCGCGCTGATCGGCGGGGAGACGGCCGAAATGCCCGATACATACGCCGTCGGTGATTTCGATATGGCGGGATTCGCCGTCGGAGTGGTCGAGCGTAAGAAGATCATCACGGGAGAGAATATCACACAAGGCGATGTGATTCTCGGTCTTGCTTCGAGCGGGTTGCACAGTAACGGCTACACGCTCGTTCGCAATATCTGTTTCAAACAGGCGAAGCTCAAAATGACCGATACGCCGGCCGAACTCGGCGGCGCTGTGCTCGGTGACGTGCTTCTGGAGCCGACGCGTATCTATGTTCGTCCGATTGTTAAATTGCTCTCGCAATACAAGGTCAAACGCGTCGTGCATGGCATGGCGCACATTACCGGCGGCGGCCTGGTGGGCAATATTCCGCGCATCCTGCCGAAAGATTGCAACGCCGTGATAAAGAAATCAAGCTGGCCGGTGCCGAAGATATTTTCATTCTTGCAGGCCATCGGGCCCGTTCAAGAAGAAGAAATGTTCAGGGTCTTCAATATGGGGGTCGGATTTGTGCTGGTCGTGGCAGAGGATTTCGCCGATTCGATGACGAAGAAGCTCACGAGATATGGCGAGACGGTCTATCGGATCGGCAGAATAACGACCGGGACCGGCAAAGTGGTTCTGAAATGATTCGGTGGGCGATGACGAAGCACACAAAGTTTGCCATAGCCGCAGTTGTTTATCTCGTATTCGCCGCCTATCTGTATCGACCCTATTTCAAAGGCTTTAGCGCTCCGCAACGGCAGGATCTTTTTATCATCAGCACCTGTTTGGCCTCGTTGGGTTGTTACGTGCTCAGCCGGCGCTGGGTGGCCGGATTTGTCGAGTCCTTTTTTGCCGGCGCGCTGTACGGCTTCGGACCGTTCTCGCTTGGACTGCTCAAGTTTCATCCGACGGCCGGCTTTTTGATGGCGACCATACCCTGGCTTTTCTGCCCGGCAGTATTCGGCCCGAAAGGCAAATGGCGGTGGCTGCGCGTGCCGCTGGCCCTTTTGCCTTTTGTGATGGTTCTCCTTTTCTTCCAGGTCGGCGCACATTTCCACCTGTACCCGATCCCAATCCGGCTTAAATTACATGCCGTGGATTGGGTCGGCTTGATGGCTCCCCTTGTGGCCGCCAAGCGTCGAATGACTCTGATTGGCTTCTATCATGTTCCCATCGCGGCCCTGACGATGGGTTTTGTTATGCTCTTGAAGGCCCGGCGGCTCAATATCATGATGATTTTAACTACCGGTACAGTGTTGGCTTTTTGCGGGCCGCTCTTCAATATCAGCCCCGTCATCTGGCTTGCTTTCAGTATGTTATGCGGCTCGGTCATGATCGGCGTGGGGATGCAGGGATTGGTGTGTGCCGGCTATGCCGACAGGAAATGGATCTTGGCCTCTACCATTGCGATGGGGACGCTGGCGATTTTCTCCCTGTTATTGGCAACGAAGTACTTCCAGATACTCTTTGGATTGGCGTCTGGCTATGCCCGGCTCTTCGTCGAGTCCGGAAAGATGTATCTCCTCGGCGCGGTGACCATGGGGATTCTTTTCTTTATCGTCCGCGCGCGTTTGCGTTTGTCGCCGCTCCGGCAGTGTCTGCTCTGTTCGACGATCGCGCTGGATATCTTTTTCCACGCAGCCTTCGTGATCGATAGAATTCTGTAGTACGTTTGTAACCAAGGATTGGCCGTCCGCATCCCGGCAAATGACCATCCGGATGAAGCTTCCACCGGATAGAATGTATAAAAAACGACGAGTGGCAGCCTCAAGCTTGAACCACCGAAAGGGGGAGCCAAGTTGGGGGATGGTCGCAATCGTATATATGAAATGTTCCTGCAAAAACTGCGGACGGGTCACCTCCTTTCGATGCGCGGTTTGCCGGCCGAAGCTCATTCGATAACCGATCGAGCCACAGCGTAAAGCACCTCAATACGAACCCGTTTCACGCACCTTAGCCCTATGATTCCACTGAGAGTCGTTGAATGGAAATACTTTAAAAAGAAGCCGGGCCGCCTATGTGGTCGGCTATCCAATTCTGCCGTCGCCGTCGATATCGAGGCCGTGGATCTCTTCGATCTTTATGACCAGATTTCGCAAGGTGTTTTGTGTTAATTGAAGCTGGTCCTCAAGGGCCTGGAAGCGATCCTCAATCGTGTCGGCCTTTCGTTTCTGACCGTACATCAAACCGGTTTGTACCACTTCCCAAAGAACGCCCATTTTTCTTCTCGATTCATTGTTGTCTATAAAGCATAGATTCACGATCAACTCGTTGCGATATGGGAATTCTAACCGATTTTCCGGTCATTATCTGCGTTTTTATCCCCGAGGCCGTCGGGATTTTCCTTGACCGACGCCGGATAATCTGTTATAGGTAAAAAGTACAGAGTTTTTGCCTGATGAGCCGGTCTATGGGGCGCGTCGGGTCTGCGACAGGTGGTTTTTTTGCGGGCTTTTCGCTTCCTCCGGGAGTTCCCGGTCAAGGCACAACTTTGACTGACGGATTCGAACAATCCGGATTGACGAGTCTCGAAGAAAGGAGGTGGCGTCACATCACAAAGATCATGTCCTGGGATTAACCAAACGAAAATTTAAAAACGCAAAATGTAAAATTGAGGAAGTCGTCCGACTCCGGCGGACTCCACAATTTTTAATTTCTAATCTTTATACTTTTTCTATTTGTAAGGAGGATACCCATGTGTAAAAAATTAATTTGTCTCATCTCGATCACATTAACAATGACATTATCTCACGGATACGCCCAGGAAATGGCCTGGGACCGTGCTGCCTACTGGGACGGAGCTTATCCCGGGGCCTGGGGCGGGGGCGGCGAGGCAACGCGAGATGCTCTGGAGGCCGCCGGCTATACGATTCTCGATGCGGACGAACTCAAGACGTGGATGGACGCCCACATCACCGACAAAGCCCTGAGCGTCGTTGTCATGTGTCGGGACGTCGTACCCGACACGGTGGCCGAATCGATGACGGCGAATTGTACGATTCGGCGCTATATGGATGCGGGCGGTAAGGTGATATGGTATTCGGATTGGCCGTTCTACTACGTAGGACATGCGGATGGTAACATGGATACGTGGGGCGGTGCCGGAGCGACCGGCATTTTGGGATTCAATGCTTCCAGCGGGCCGAACGACAACAACGAAGAGGTGGTATTCACCGACGCTGGAATCATGTGGGGACTCACTCAAACGTGGACATCCCAAAGACCGACGTCTCCGACTATCACGGACAATCTCACCGTTTTGGCTACGGTGAGCAGCGGAAGTGCCGCCGCGTGGGCCAAACACTTTGTGGCGGGCGATCAATACCGAGGATTCGTGCGGCTGCACGATACATCGGGCCAAGCCAACATCGACGATATTATGCGCTTGGCCGAATACATGGTCACGAAAGCCGGATGTGTCAGTCCTCCCGACGGTTCTTACCACCTGGATACATGGGTCAACATCATCTGGTCACCGGGCGCCACGGCGGTCTCGCACGATGTGTATTTCGGCGAGAGTTACGAGGACGTCGAAGCCGGCACGGGGGATACGTTCCGCGGCAACCAGGTGGATACGAGCTTTTTGGTCGGCTTTCCTGGATTCCCGTATCCGGATGGTCTCCTCCCGGGCACAACATACTACTGGCGAATCGATGAAGTCGAAACCAATGGCACAACAAAACATAAGGGTGACGTCTGGAGCTTCACCGTTCCGCCGAAGAAGGCCTACAATCCCATTCCGGCCGATGGTACAGAAATCGCAGCGCTGGACGAGAAACTAACCTGGACGCCGGGCTTCGGCGCCAAATTGCACACGATCTATTTCGGTGACGATTTCGACGAGGTGGACAATGCCGTCGGCGGATTTCCACAAGGTGTCTTAACGTACGACCCGGCGATTGAATTAGAGAAAGTCTATTACTGGCGGGTCGATGAGTTCGATGCCATCGAGACACATAAAGGCGATACGTGGACCTTTACGACGCCCGGCGCCATTGGGAATCCTCGACCCGCGCACGGCGCTACGGAAGTGTCGCCCACACCGGTTTTAAGCTGGACGCCGGCAACGAACGCCGCGTCACATGACGTTTATTTCGGCACGGACAAAGAAGCGGTACGCAATGCGGATACCGGCTCGCCGGAGTATAAAGGCAACCGGGCCCCCGGTTCGGAAAGCTACGATACGGGAACTCTCGACTGGAATGCTACGTTCTACTGGCGCATAGATGCCGTCTATGGTACGGGTCCGATCAAAGGCCCGGTTTGGAGCTTTACGACGGGAGGCTTTTTGCTTGTGGACGACTTCGAGAGCTATACCGATGACGATGCCGCCGGCCAGGCCATCTGGCAGAGTTGGATCGATGGCTTCGGCATTCCGGACAACGGCGCGCAGGTCGGCTATCTGATGCCTCCTTATGCCGAGCAGACCATCGTCCACGGCGGCGCGCAGTCCATGCCGCTGCTTTATATCAACGAGGTGGGCGTAACGAATTCAGAAGCTCAGCTCACATTGGCGGCAACCCGCGACTGGACGGCCGAGGGTGTCGCAGAACTATCGCTCTGGTTCAAAGGCGGTGCGGCCAATGCCGCCGAGCCGATATATGTGTCGGTCTCGAACACTTCCGGCGTCCCGGCCATCGCCGCCTATGAAGATCCGACCGCCGCCAAGGGAGGCTTATGGACACAGTGGAGCGTTCCGCTCCAGACCTTCGCTGATCAAGGCATCAACCTAACCAACGTGGATAAGATCGCAATTGGTCTGGGCACGAAGTCAGGGATGGCGGCATCTGGTGGAACAGGGACGATGTATATTGACGACATCCGGTTGTACCGGTAAGCCTCTTGTCATGAGGACGAAAAGCAGTCTGATTGACTTCTTCTTAATTAAAGGAGGACAACAAATGGGTAAAAGAGCGACTTTTTTAGTTTCGCTTGTTGTGGTATTGTTTTCAGGTATTAATGCATCGGCTGATTTGGTGGCGCATTGGAACTTTGAAGGGGATTTTGGTGATGTCGTGGGCGGCAACGATGCGACAGCCCAAGGCGACACAGACATTGTCCTTGATCCTGAGAGGGGCCGGGTGGCCGAGTTCGATGGGACCGGCGACTACCTGCAAATGCCCAACTCCCCTTCGCTCAACATTACCGGTGACCAGATTACACTGGCCTCATGGGTTTATTTCGACGACGTCAGCGGTCCCCCTGAGATCGTCATTGCCAAGCCCTTTCAGGATGGCCAGCATAGTAGTCCGTATTTCTCTTATGGACTGCATATGTTAAGCAATGGTACACCGCGTTTCTGGCTGTCTCTTTCAGTTGGTGCACGGAACGCGCCCGGGAGTCCGAACTTCGAATCCGGGCGATGGTACCACATGGCGGGCGTGTATGACGGCTCGCAAATGATTCTTTATGTGGACGGTGAGGTCTCGGCCACAAACAATAACGCCAGCGGCAACCTTAACGGATATGATACACCACTGTTTCTGGGTACCAACGGAGGCCGCACCGAACCCATGGACGGAAAAATTGACGACGTGCGTATCTACAATCACGCCCTGAGCCAGATGGATGTACAAGCTCTGATGCTTCAGGTTGGGGGAGGATATCCTTATGCGATGACGGTGAGTCCCGAAAACGGTGCGATCCATGAGGATACCTGGGTGAACCTTTCGTGGAGACCGGGTGATTTTGCCGTTTCTCACGACGTGTATCTGGGCGACGATTTCGACGTCGTGGAAAATGCCACGCGAGATTCGGACGTGTTTCGCGGCAACCAAATCTTGACATTTTACGTAGCCGGCTTTCCCGGATTTGCCTATCCGGAGGGCCTCGTGCCGGGGACAACATACTATTGGCGCATCGACGAGGTGAATGCACCACCGGATGAAACCGTCTATAAAGGGGATATCTGGAGTTTCTCGATCCCGCCCAAGACGGCGTACAATCCCGATCCGGCCGATGGGGATGGGATTGCGGAAACGACGGTAATTCTGAAATGGACGGCGGGCTTCGGCGCGAAGTTGCACACGATCTATTTCGGCGATGACTATGATACGGTCGCCGGTGCCACCGTGGGTATGCCTGTGGGTTCGACAACGTATAATCCCGGCCCGCTCGAAGCGGAAAAGGTGTATTACTGGCGCGTGGATGAATTCGACGGCTTAGGTACATACACGGGCGACGTCTGGACCTTTACGACGCCCGGCGCGGTCGGCAATCCGCAGCCGGCCAACGGTGCCGATGATGTCGCGATGGCGACGGTCCTAAGCTGGACGGCCGCGGATAACGCCGCGTCGCACGAGGTGTACCTCGGATTAGATAAGGACGCTGTGCGCAGCGCTGATACTACTTCGCCCGAGTATAAAGGGGCTAAAGCGCTCGGCGCGGAAAGCTACGACGCCGGATTGTTGGAACCGGACACTACATACTATTGGCGCATCGATGAGGGATACAGTGGAAATGCGGTCAAAGGCCCCGTCTGGACTTTCACGGTTGGTGCGTATCTTTTGGTCGAAGATTTCGAGAGCTACACCGACGATGACGCGGCCGGCGAGGCCATCTGGCAAACCTGGGTCGATGGTTTCGGCGTCGCCGACAACGGCGCGCAGGTCGGCTATCTGGTTCCTCCATATTGCGAGCAGGCGATTGTTCATGGCGGCTCCCAATCCATGCCGCTTCTCTATATCAATGAAGCCGGCGTGACGAATTCGGAGGCGTTGCTGACCTTAACGTCACCGCGCGATTGGACGACAGCAGGCGTCGGTGAATTGTCGCTCTGGTTCCGGGGCGGTTCGGCCAACGCGCCCGATCCCTTGTATGTCGCGATCTCTAATGCCGCCGGCGCGCCGGGAGTCGTGGCCCATGATAATCCGGACGCGGCAACAAATACAGCCTGGAAGCAGTGGCGGGTTCCGTTGCAGGCCCTTGCCGATCAGGGGATCAATCTGTCTAACGTGGATAAGCTCGCGATTGGCCTGGGCAGCAAAGGCGGCCCGGCCACCGGCGGTTCGGGCACAATGTATATTGACGACATCCGATTGTATCGGTCCGGTCCATAACCGGGGAACTATAATTAGGTATCTTGAGCAAGATTGTCGAACGTTAAGTCTCTCGGAAAGGAGGTTGCGTCGGAGCATAAATCAAAGTGATTGATGGATATGGACGAAAAATAGAGAGTGTCTGTTTAGAAACATTATCAATCAATTGAAGAAGGAGGCTATTATGTGCAGAAAAATGTTTTATCTCATGTCTGTCGTCGTGCTTTGCCTTGTGGGCAATGCCACGGCCGATCTGGTGGCGCACTGGAGCCTTGACGACGGTTCCGGCACAACCGCTACCGACATGTCGGGGAACGGCCATGATGGTACCATCGGCGGTACTGCAAATTGGGTCGCGGGCAAGTCAGCTGGGGCGCTGGACTTTGACGGATCATCCACCTATATCGACATGGACGACGAAATTGTGCGGGGAACGTGGTCACTGGCCTTGTGGCTCAGACCTCGCGACATACCCTATACGACCGATTTCTACGCCGTTATGCACACTGATGCCTGGAGCGCCGGTACCCCGCACGTCCATTTACGTAATACCACCAGTCTTTGGAACATAGATATAAACAGTGGCCCGAATATCAGTTCCACAACTGTTTTACAGGAAGACGAGTGGTACCATTGCGCATACTCTATCCTTCATGAGGGAGGAGCCAATGCGGCAAAGTTGTATACTAACAGCGTGCTTGAAAGCGAAGGCGAGGGAGGCACTGTTCAGTCGTTTTTTGGTCCTCTGAACTTCGGTGCCTGGAACAACAGCTCACGGTTCTATCATGGCCTGATGGATGATATCCGCGTCTACGACCACGTCATCTCGGATGCCGAGATTCTCAGTGCTATGGAAGGCGAGCCCTGGCCGTATGCCTTTGGACCGAATCCTGCCGATGGGGCTATACATTCCGATACGTGGGTGACCCTGTCCTGGAAGCCGGGACAGCTTGCCGTCTCCCACGATGTGTATTTAGGCGAAAATCGGGATGATGTGGAAAACGGTACGGGTGACACATTCCGCGGCAACCAGGGATCGACGTTTTATGTTGCCGGCTTTCCGGGATTTGCTTACCCGGAGGGGCTTGTTCCCGGTACGACCTATTACTGGCGCATCGACGAGGTCAACGAAGCGAATCCGGAAAGTCCGTGGAAAGGCGACGTCTGGAGCTTTTCGGTTCCGCCCAAGACGGCTTACAATCCCAACCCGGCCGATGGCGCCCAGTTCGTCGATCCGAATACGGTGAGGCTGAGCTGGACCGCCGGTTTTGGTGCGATACTCCACACGGTCTATTTTGGCGACAACTATGACGAAGTGGACAACGCCGCTGGGGGAGCCCCGTCGGGAATCACGACTTACAACCCCGGCACGCTTGAATTAGAAAAGGTCTATTACTGGCGGATCGACGAATTCGACGCCGTCGAGACACATAAAGGCGATGTCTGGAGCTTTACGACGCCGGGTGCCGTTGGAAACCCGAATCCGGCCTTTGATGCAACAGATGTCGGGCAGAATGCGACGTTAAGCTGGACGCCGGCCGATAGTGCCGCCTCGCACCAGCTTTACTTCGGCACGGACAAAGAGGCCGTGCGCAGTGCCGGCGCCGGCGCGCCGGAGGACAAAGGCTCCATAGCGCTGGGTGCCGAGAGCTATGATCCCGGACTGCTTGAGGCGAACACCACGTACTACTGGCGTGTCGATGAAGTCTATGCTCAGGGCAATACGTCGACAGGCCCCCTCTGGATTTTCACAACGGGTGCCTTCCTCCTCGTGGATGACTTCGAGAGCTACACCGATGACGATGCGGCCGGTGAGGCCATCTGGCAAACATGGATCGACGGCTTCGGCGTCCCCGATAACGGCGCTCAAGCCGGTAATTTAATGCCTCCATATGCCGAGCAGACGATTGTCCATAGCGGCGCGCAGTCCTTGCCGCTCTTTTATGTCAACGAAGCCGGCGTGACCAACTCGGAGGCGACGAGGACGCTGACCGCGTCGCGTGACTGGACACTCGTGGGCGTTGCGGAACTGTCGCTCTGGTATAGAGGCGTTTCGAGCAATGCCGCTGATCCGCTTTATGTCGCGGTCTCCAATAGCGCCGGCGCCCCTGCGGTCGTGGCCAACGAGGATCCGGGCGCGGCAGCGAGCAGTGCCTGGACGCAATGGAAGGTACCTTTGCAGGCGGTTGCCGATCAGGGTATCGATCTGACCAACGTGGATAAGCTCGCCATTGGCCTGGGTAGTAAATCCGGCATGGCGGTGGTTGGCGGTACAGGGACGGTGTATATTGATGACATCCGGTTGTACTGATTCGATTCGTCGGCGAACCTTACTTTATGATTAACTTTCTTTTTTGAAAGAGGAACATCATGTATAGAAGATTGGTTCATCTAACCGGCCTTCTCGCCCTTTTGGCGCTGGTTCTTACCAGTCCGGTCAATGCAGAGCTTGTGGCTCACTGGCGTTTTGACGACGGCTCCGGAACCATTGCGGTTGATTCAAGCGGGAATGGACACGACGGGACGCTCCTGATGGAACCGCAATGGGTGCCCGGAAGATTCGGCGGCGCTCTGGAATTCGGCGGGATCAGCGGCCAGCGGGTGGAGATGGAAGGTTACGAAGGCATTCTCGGCACCCAAAATCGAACCGCAATGGCCTGGATCAAGACGGCGGGGTATGGCGACTGGATCTCTTGGGGCCAGAATACGAACACCCAAAAGTGGATCGGCCGCGTCAATGACAATGCCGGCAACGGAGCTGTCGGAGCGCTCCGTACGGAATGCAGCGGTGGATATATCATCAGTACCACCGTGCTGACTGACGACGAATGGCACCACGTCGCTTCTGTGCTGGAGAGCACTGGCTCGCCAACCGTCGAAGATATCAGAATGTACGTCGATGGTGTCCAGGAAGAGATTAGCGGCGTGCGGCCCGTGGGCATCGATACGGTCGGCGGTCGCAACGTCTGGATCGCCGACGGCCATCACGATCGACCGTTGCCGAGCTTGATTGATGATGTGCGCCTCTACGACCATGCTATGTCGGAGGCTGAGCTTCTCGCTACGATGGAAGGGAGCGAAGGATATCCATATGCCTTTGGCCCCGATCCCCAAGACGGCGCCCTCTATGAGGATACGTGGATTACCCTGAGCTGGTCAGCGGGGGATTTTGCCGTCTCGCACGATGTGTATCTGGGCGACGATCTCGCCATCGTGAGCGAGGCCACTCGGGACTCCGACGAATTCCGAAGCAATCAGACGGATACCTTTTATGTGGCTGGTTTTTCGGGATTTGCGTATCCGGAGGGGCTGGTCCCCGGCACGACCTATTACTGGCGTATCGACGAGGTCAACGACGCGGACCCGAACAGCCCGTGGAAAGGGCCGATCTGGCGTTTCTCGATTCCTCCCAAGACAGCATACAATCCCGTCCCCGCGGACGGTGACGCTGTTGCGGAGACGACGGTGAATCTGAGTTGGACACCGGGCTTTGGGTCCATTTTGCACACCATATACTTTGGCGACGATTTCGAAACGGTCGCTAATGCCACTGTGGGTATGCCTGCGGGGATGACGAGTTATAATCCCGGCCCGCTCGAAGCGGAAAAGGTCTATTACTGGCGCGTGGATGAATTCGACGGCCTCGGCACATACACGGGTGACGTCTGGACCTTTACGACGCCCGGCGCGGTCGGCAATCCGCAGCCGGCCAACGGTGAAGCCGATGTGGCGATGGCGACGGTCCTAAGCTGGACGGCGGCGGACAACGCCGCCTCGCACGAGGTGTACCTCGGGCTGGACAAGGACACTGTGCGCGGTGCCGATACCACCGCGCCTGAGTATAAGGGTCCCAAGGCGCTGGGAGCCGAAAGCTACGATGCCGGATTGTTGGAGCCGGACACAACGTACTATTGGCGCATAGATGAAGTGTATACTGGAAATACGGTCAAAGGCCCCGTCTGGAGCTTTACGGTCGGCGATTATTTGTTAGTCGATGATTTCGAGAACTATACGGAGGACGATGCAGAAGGCGAGGCCATCTGGCAAACCTGGGTTGACGGCTTCGGCGTCCCCGATAACGGCGCGCAAGTGGGCTACTTAATGCCCCCCTATGCCGAGCAGACGATTGTTCACGGCGGCGCTCAATCGATGCCGCTATTGTACGTCAACGAAGCCGGCGTCACAAACTCGGAGGCGACGGCGACGCTGACCGCGCCGCGTGACTGGACACAGGCAGGCGTGGCGGAACTGTCGCTCTGGTTCCGGGGCGGTTCGAGCAACGCCGCTGATCCCCTCTATGTCGCGGTCTCCAATAGCGCCGGCGCCCCTGCGGTCGTGGCCAACGAGGATGCGGGGGCCGCAACAAATAATATTTGGACGGAGTGGCGTATTCCACTCCAGGCTATTGCCGATCAGGGGATTAATCTAACCAACGTGGATAAGATCGCGGTGGGTCTGGGAAGTAAATCCGGCCTGGCGGCGCCCGGCGGTTCGGGCACGATCTACATCGACGATATCCGGTTGTATCGGCCGTAAAGCCGACGTGTGTGCAATCCGCCGAAGGCGGATACACTTATGGAAACGTGGGACTTTTCGTCTGGGGCCTGTATCGCCTGGTTCCGCTTAAGGCGTCCCTTACGGGAGGTACAGGCCCCTTGTCGTTGAGGCGCATGCGTATCAATATATGAAGGAGGACGATTATGTCTTCGAAATTAGCTTGCTCGCTATGTTTTATCTTCGGGCTGTGGCTCCTTCTCACCAGCATGGGTGATCCAGTGGACGCCGCTCTTATCGGCTGGTGGAAGCTTGACGAGACCACCGGGACTCTCGCACGCGATGCAAGCGGCAACGGACATAACGGCACTCTCAAAGGCGATCCACAGTGGGTTGACGGACAGGTCGGTGGAGCGATCCAGCTCGACGGCGACGGAGATTATGTGGACATCGGCAACGTCGGGATAAGTGGGACCGATCGTAGAACGCTTGCCGGCTGGGCGAAGGCCAGCACGACCGCCATACCAAGCTGGACAAGCGTCTTCGGTTTCGCCCCGAACAGCACCACGGACGGCACGTATTTCGACGTCGAGGTGGACGACGCGGGCAATTACGTCGTCCATGCTCAGGGCTGGGACGCCGTCATCTGCGTTTTGGATACCGAGTGGCACCATTTCGCGCTCATCTATAACGGAGCCGACGGCAACTGGTATCTGGACGGCGAAGAGATCGGTACCGATGCCGGAGAGCTCGGGACTATCGACCAGGTGAGAATCGGCGCGAAACTGAGCGAATCCAAGTACTTCCCCGGCCTCGTCGATGACGTTCGTATCTACGACAGGCCTCTGACGGCAACGGAGGTGAAAAGTCTTACCGCCGGCCATAAGGCGTTTGATCCCACTCCGGCCGATGGCGCCTTCTATAAGGACAGGTGGGTGAGCCTTGGCTGGTTCCCGGGCGATACGGCGGCTTCGCACGATGTGTACTTCGGCACCGACTTTGACGACGTCAGCAACGGTACGGGCCAGACGTTCCAGGGCAACCAGACCACCTTGCATTTTGTTGTCGGCTTTCCCGGCCACCCTTTGCCGAATGGTCTTGTTTCGGGCACCACGTATTACTGGCGAATCGACGAGGTCGAAGCAGACGGCGAAACAAAACACACGGGTGAGATCTGGAGCTTTTGGCTTCCACCGTCAACCGCGTACGATCCCAATCCGCCCGACGGCGCCGAGTTCGTCGGCCCGAATAATGTGATTTTGAGCTGGACGCGGGGTTTCGACGCGAAACTCCACACGGTCTTCTTCGCCGACAGTTTCGACGACGTCAGCAGTGCCGCCGGAGGCGCCCCGCAGGGATTGACAAACTATATTCTCGGCCCGCTCGAATTAGAGAAGGTCTATTACTGGCGCGTCGATGAGTTCGATGCCATCGCGACGCACAAAGGCGACGTCTGGAGCTTTACAACACCGGGCGCCGTCGGCAATCCGAAGCCTGCGAACAATGGCGTAGATGTGGGAAGGAATGCGGTTTTGAGCTGGACGCCGGCCGACAGCGCCGCCTCGCATCAGCTTTATTTCGGTTTGGGTAAACAATCCGTGCGCGACGCCGACACAACCTCGCCGGAATACAAAGGTTCATTGACGCTGGGCACCGAGACATTCGATCCCGGACTCCTTGAGCCAAAGATCGCCTACTACTGGCGCGTGGATGAAGTCAACGCTCAGGGTAATTCCTCGACAGGTCCCCTTTGGAGCTTTACGACGGGGGCTTTCCTCGTCGTGGATGATTTCGAGAGCTATACCAATAACGATACGGATGGTGAAGCGATCTGGCAGAGCTGGATCGACGGCTTCGGCATGGCCGACAACGGCGCCCAGGTCGGCTATTTGCTCCCGTCCTACGCCGAACGGACGATCGTCCATGAAGGCTTACAATCCATGCCTGTGCTTTACTTCAACTCGGGCGGCGTCAGGAATTCCGAGGGATCTTTGACGTTAACGGCGCCGCGGGACTGGACGCAGGCGGGCGTTAGGGAATTATCACTCTGGTTCAGGGGTGGTGCGGATAACGATACCGAGCCATTGTATGTCGCTATAGCCAACCGCACCGGCATCCCCGCCGTAGTGCCCTACGAAGATGCGAATGTTGCACTAACGCTCGCCTGGACGAAGTGGGTCATTCCGTTGCAAACCTTTGCCGACCGTGGGATTGACCTGAGTGACGTGGATAAGATCGCTATTGGCCTGGGGGCCAAAGCCAACGTGGCGGCCCCCGGCGGCTCGGGGACGATGTACTTTGACGACATCCGACTGGAGCAATCAGGGGAAGCGAAAAACGAGTAGAATCAAATTGAAAAAGAGCATACAATAAGGTCACCCCGGTGCACCGAGATTAACTTGTCTTAGTGTTCCTTCTTTGATATTGTTACCGGGAGGACGGATGTAGTATGTGAAACAAAGGGTAAGGCTTTGAATAACATATCGTCACTTTTTTAGGAGGACACTCATTATGTGTAGACAACTAATTTATCTGGTTCTTGCCGTATTTTGTCTGAGCCTCGTTCCGACGAGCACGGTCAAAGCGGACCTCATCGGCTGGTGGAGATTCGAAGAAGGCTCCGGCGACACGGCCCAAGACAGCTCCGGCAACGAGCACCACGGAACCCTGTTGGGAACGCCGGAATGGGCAAGCGGCCCGGTCGGTGCCGGCGGCGCCATAGTCTTCAATCCCGATGGATGCTACGGAATCGACTGCGGCGTCTTCGATCCGACGGACGGGACGGGGCAATTCAGTCTCGCCCTCTGGGCGCTCTGGGACGGAACGGGGGATTTTCAGCATTTTATGACCAAATCGAGAGGATGGGGCGCCGACACGATGATGTTCCAGGTCGAGCTGTGGGGCGCCCATACGAATGAGACCTATACTGACCGGGTCGGCGTTTCGTATCAGGGGGCGGGATCGGTCGCCTTTTCCATTATGCCGAAAAATGAATGGGTCCATCTCACCTTCACGTTCGATGGAACCCTGCTCACCGTTTATCTTAACGGCGTCGATGAAGAGGGCCCCAAACAATTCTCAATCGGCCCGGACGTCGATGCCCAGGTCGAAATCGGATACAACAGTAATCGTCCCACGCCGGGTGAGAGAACCTTCCATGGAACACTCGACGAAGTCCGCCTTTACAGTCACGCCTTATCGCCGGTCGAAATTCTGACGGCGATGGAAGGTGAATCGTGGCCTTACGCCTTCGGTCCCGACCCGGCCGACGGCGCTTTACATGCGGATACATGGATCACCCTGAGCTGGTCCCCCGGTGACTCAGCCGTCTCGCACGATGTATATCTGGGCGATGATTTCGATCTTGTTGACAATGCCACGACGGATTCGGATGAATTCCGAGGCAACCAGATGTTGACCTATTACGTCGCCGGATTTCCCGGATTCGCTTATCCGGAGGGACTCGTGCCGGGTACGACCTACTACTGGAGAATTGACGAGGTCAACGAGGCGGACCCGAACAGCCCGTGGAAAGGTGATATCTGGAGCTTTTCGATTCCGCCCAAGACAGCGTACAATCCCAATCCGGCCGATGGCTCCGGTATTGCCGATACGGCGGTGACCCTGAGCTGGACGGCGGGTTTCGGCTCCAAGTTGCACACGGTGTATTTCGGAGAGGATTATGACGAAGTGAATAATGCCACGGTGGGCGTCCCCCGTGGTACGGCGAGCTACGATCCCGGCTCACTCGAACGAGAGAAGGTCTATTACTGGCGGGTCGATGAATTCGACGGCCTCGGCACGTATAAAGGGGAAGTTTGGACCTTTACGACGCCCGGTGCGGTTGGCGATCCGCAGCCGGCCAACGGCGCCGATGATGTGACAATGGCAACGATCCTGAGCTGGACGGCGGCGGATAACGCCGCCTCGCACGAGGTGTACCTCGGATTGGACAAAGAGACTGTGCGCAGCGCCGATACAAGCTCGACCGAGTATAAAGGCTCAAAGGCGCTCGGCGCAGAAAGCTACGATGCCGGATTCCTTGAAGCGGACACCACGTACTATTGGCGAATAGACGAGGTTTATGGCGGAAATCCGGTCAAAGGCCCTGTCTGGAGCTTCACGGTCGGTGCCTATCTTCTGGTCGACGATTTCGAGAGCTACACCGACAACGATGCGGATGGCGAAGCCATCTGGCAGACCTGGATCGACGGCTTCGGTATTGCGGATAACGGCGCGCAGGTCGGCTACCTCATGCCCCCGTATGCCGAGCAGACGATTGTCCACGGCGGCGCTCAATCGATGCCGCTTTTTTACGCCAATGAAGCCGGCGTGACGAACTCAGAAGCGATTCTGACGTTAACGGCGCCGCGCGACTGGACATCGGCGGCCGTCGGGGAATTATCGCTCTGGTTCCGGGGTGATTCGGCCAATGCGGCCGAGCCGTTCTATGTGGCGATTGCCAATTCGACGGGCGTGCCCGGTATCATCGTCAAAGATGATCCGGATGCGGCGCAGTCGCGCGGATGGCGAAATTGGGCCATTCCGCTGCAAGCCTTTGCCGATCAGGGAATCACGCTGACGAACGTTAATACGCTCACCATCGGCCTGGGCAGCAAAGGCGGTGCGGCGCCGGGGGGTTCCGGCACAATGTACATCGATGACATCCGGCTGTATCGACCGTAAAAGAGACGCTACCGGCTCTCGGTCGTGCCGAGTGTAAAAGCAATCGGGGCCTATACCGAATGAATCGGTATAGGCCCCAATCTTATTCAAATCCTATTCGTCTGATTCTGCGACGACTTGGATTTATCGTACCCCTTGATTACGGAGCAGGGGCGGCCGAAATACTCACCGGCTCAATACTATGGAATTTGCCCTCAGGCGCAAGGATCAAAAACCGGCAAGGTAAAGAACCTCACTATCGGACAAACCTCGGTCGTATATTGCAACCTCATCAATCCCACCGATCCAGTGAAAACCCCATCCTTCCGTGCCGATCAGCAAGTGGGAAGGGCTGTTTTGAATTTCGGTCATGGGGGCCGAATCGGTTTCCAGGCCGTCTAAATAGCATCGCACGGTCTCGCCATCATGTGAGGCGGCGACATGGTACCACTCCCCAACCGGAAGGGGTTGGCCGACATAGATCCACGTGCTTCCGCCCGGAGAATTGAACTGCCATCCGATGATATCATCCTGGCCGCCGGAGCCCCATGCGAACCGGAGTTGCCAGTCCCAGCCCAGACCCGCCTTACACAGGGGGGCTACGCTATCGGGACCACCTAATGTATCCGGTCTGATCCAGATCGCCCCTGAGAAAGGTCCGGCGATGTTCAGTTTGGGATCAAAACCGCAATCCACGAAGGTCGCACCATCGAATTCCATCGCCATGCCAAAGCCGGCCGGCCCTTCGACAAAGGCTGCATTGCCATCCACCGTGCCGTGGAGATTGTTGCCGGAACTATCCTCCGTATTGTTTTCCAGTGCGTAATACGCCACCAGACCATCTGTACCGGGATCCACCGATTCCGGGGCCATTGCCAACACGGCCGTACCCCACTGAGAGGCATCATTCCAGCCTTCTACAGTGGAAATTGAAAGCATTTTACCTTCACGCGAATCCCCGCCATCGTCGTCGTCATTGTAGTAACAGTCAATTCCGATCAAGTCACCCGCTTGTGGCAATGCGCCCTGTATCGACAGCCAGGGCATCTTGATCTCGATACGCCAGTCGGTGTCCGTGGTTACCTGAGCGTGTTCTATCCCTTCGGTATATCCGGCAACGTTGGTGCCCTGGATGTCGTCCGTTGTCCAGCCGAACGTATACTGGTGGTCGTCTCCGGACAGCGGGGTGCTTAACTTGGTATTACCACCGTCGAAATAGATCTCCACACTGTCGTCCTGCCAGGAACTGGACGAGTCGTTTTGCAGACTGTCGTCGGTCACGTCCACGATCACATAGAGATTCTCCTCATCATACAGCACCTGCCAAGTACCGGAGCCGTCGGCTGGATCCTCCAGCGGGACGAAAGACTGCGTTGATGCGACCGCCCAGATTGCATCGACTTCCCCATCAAGCACTGGGGGCTGTATGGCATAGCCGACTTCCATATCGATCTGTTCGACCCCTTTCACGACAGCCAGAACTTCAAGCCCCGTGAGTGCCCGATTGTAGATACGCGCGTCGCTCATCAACCCGCTCCAATTCTCTCCCTCAGCCCCCTCGTTGTCACCGCCAAAGAAAAGCGGCTGAGGGAAGTCCAGGGCTTGAGTGATCATTCCCGAGCTGGATTCAATGCCATCGCGGTAATAGGTCAACTGATCTGCGGTTTTCACGACCGCATGGTGAAGCCAGACGTCGGCGGGAATGTCGTCATAGTCTAAGTTGTCGTCGCCGTTGCCATTCATGTGCCACTCGAATTTCGTCGGCGTGAACTTAATGAACTGACGCGGCACAAAATCGACGGCATTTTCGTCCATTCGGTTGCCAAAAATAATATCATTGTCCGCCGTGTTTTCAGCATTGTGTTTGGCCCAAAAGGCCCACGTAAAGTTGTTGGTCAGTGTCATTCGAGGAATAGTACCGGCGCGAACATAAGCCCCTCCGGCCGTACCGTTAAAACTAATGACCGTGCCAAGTGCCGGGTCGTCTACCCAGACCGAGCCGTCCAGTCCCAGACCTGCATTAGGGTTGTTGATCGTGCCGTCATTGCCACGGCCGGACACATCAACCGCAACATCTCCGGCGCCATCATTCAAGGGCCACCACCCAATAGGATTAGGATCTTCTGGCTCAGGTGCAGCATCGGCCGAGAGAATCATATGCCCATATCCGAGACTCTGGTCATGCGCTTCCCGGCCGGTCCAGGTCATCTGAAGTTCTCGATCCCCATTGTCGGTGTCGTCGAATACCGGGTGGAATCCGATGGGGTTACCGACGGACCAGTCCAATGACGGCATCTGGGCGTATGGGATAGCGGCTTCGCAGATGTATCCATCGGCCGTTAAGGAGGAGGCGATCTGGAGGTAATCCGGCTCGCGCGAGCCATTACCATCCATGTTGCACCAGTTCCATTTTTGGTTATTGGCGTTAATACCGTACTGGTAATGTTCCGCATGTCCTGCAACGGCGTTTGTCGTAGCGAAAAAGACTTCTACCGCGTCCGCATTCCAGATATCGCCGCCGGTTTTGTTCATGGATAACGTGTCGTCTTTCACGACCACGGCGATGTAGATGTTTACGTCGTCCCATAGCACATAGAATTCTCCGCTACAGTCCGCAGCGTCGATCCAGCTCTCCTGTCCCGAATGCAATTGCTCTGCCACATCCAGAACGGCCGGAGTCATCGCTTCGAGATTCCAGTCGCTCAGATCACCGTCAATGGCCTCAGGCGTCCCCCTGAGACAGTCTATCACCAGTGACTCTCCCGTGGTCGGGTGGATGGCAGGCGGATCGGCCATCGCCACACTCACGCTGAGCAGAGTGACAATTCCCATGAAAAGACATTTCTTAGCTAACATTTTTGGTCCTCCTATTTTAAGTGAAAACTGATACGAAATTTTGCTCCGGCCACACACCGGAGCATCAACAAGACATATTAAATTTCTAAGCGTAATCGTCCTCCTTCAAAAAAGTTCATATAACCATGCTTTGTGCCTCGCAGAATACGCAATAGTTCCTCCTTTAGCTTAAAACTGAAGAAGCTGGCCCGACGGTTGGTCTCCAAAGCACAGATGTCCGCCCACACAGGCACACGTTTCACTCATATTATAAGTACAATATTATCCAGCTCCTCGTCAAGAAAAATCCAGGAGAACCCGCGATTGTTTTTATTGATTTTTATCTCCTTTATGGAGCGAACAAGCGACGGTTGGCGGTTTGGGAACACTGTACTTCGATAGCATCCGGTTGTGTAAATCCAGCAATTATTTTAGCTCGCATCAATATGGGCTTCTTTTGGATTGTCAGTGGCATCGTGCATCACATATAAGCCACCGGGGCCTATACCGAATCAATCCGTATAGGCCCCGAACGGAGACAACAACTCATCTCATTCCCACCGAAGCGGGAATCTCACTAGCCTCACATCAATTCTACAGAACTAAAGTCCTCAATCCTCAGTGAACCTCACGTCATCGACATAGAACTCACCGGGTGCATAGGCGATATGGAAGGTAATGGTCGCCGGATCCACGTTGGCAGGGATGACACCCGTATTCACGGTGTACTCGGCCCACGTATCCGTCATGGTGAATTCCTGACTACCATATCCTGTCCACGGATCCGCTCCCAGTTCCGGCTTGAAATTGATGTTCATGGTACCTTCTTTAGCCTTGAGATAGGCCGAAAGTGTGTACGACTTGCCTTCCTCAAAGACATGTCCGCCGTGCTGCAGACCGGCATCCCAGAAATTGGCGCCGGCTGAGCCCACCGTAACATGCAGACAATAGTCTCCTTCAACCGGGTCTTCCTGGACGACTTCCAGGGACGCGTCGCCATAGGTGCTCCACGGATCAACCACACCGTCTTCAAAGCCGCCGTTGGCCAGAAGATTTTCAGCTTCAGCCGGCTCCTCAGGTGGATTGAGCATATAATCGACGGCGTTGAGGAACATCTGTTCGCCGTCTTCGTACAGGTCGTACAAAGCCGCAGCTTGTCCACCCGTTACGCCAGAAGGCTCGCGAGAACCGGTCAGGAAAACCAGCCGAGGAGCGCCCAGTACGTCCGTTGGGCTTCCGCTGGAATTCTCCAGTGTCGCTCCAGCCGGCAATTCGGCGATAACCATACCTCCAAAAGTAGGATCATCAACGGTGGCAACCGTGGCCAGGACCGTTCCCTCATCATCGATGTTATTGTTGTTGATCGAGATGCCCCGCGAGATAATAGTCGGATCGGTGGGAAGCGGAACCGCACCTTCGGCATACAGATTGTCCATAACGCCATCGGTCAGCGCAATTCCCGTAAAGATCGGATGGGCCGGATCAGTGACCGCCAGCCTGACATCGCCGATCGTGTCCACCATGGTCCCGCCGTCCGTAAAGCCCAGGCGGCTGTTACGTAGCGTGTAACCATTCAGGTTAATCATGGGAGCCGTGACGCTGTTCCACAGGGTGGCACCACCGCCGCTGTAATGTCCGCTGGATGCTGTACGACTAATAATCACCAGATCCATGGTATTGAGGAAATCCACATCGGGCGTTTGCGAGGTGAGCACGCGCACCACGTTGTATCGGTTGGCCTTCAGCAGGTCGGTATACCCAATATCCGGCGCCTGGGTGAAGCCGACACCGGCAGCATCCGCATGGGGTTCGTCATCGGCGGCATGGTAGGAGACCCAGGCAATATTCCCACGTGGAGGGGCGTCTGCGGCGAGGTAACCTAACAATTCCACTTCGGCGATCTGCATACTATTGGCACTTGCCGCGTCTCGAAGGGCCGGGAACAGAACGCGATAGTGAGCATAGGCCGTGTCATTATCAAACTTAATCGGCGTCGCATTCTTTGTGAAGCGCGGCCATGCGGCTTCCTGGGCGAAATCGACGATATCGCCGGCAGCAATCACCTCATAGGGCCCTTCGATGGTCCCATTCGAACCAGAGAGTTCAAAGGCAACCGGATCGCGCGGCTCCGCATCATTCGCCGTGGTGAAGGTCATTCCAATGACAATACTCGGACCATTCAAGGGCGTGACAAGGAAACCAGAGGGTTCTTCACCCGCATCAAAATTGCCTCCAAAATTCAGATACTTCGTGTTGACGTTGTCATCGATCACCAAAGGCGGTAATTCACCGCAGGGTGAATAATTCTCAGAAGGACTACCTCCACACGGAAGGCCTCTTGGAATCCCTAAGACGATGTCGCCCGGTTCGGTAACATCACCGACAGGCACAAAGAACGCATCGGAGTGCGCCGCGATCTGTTCATCCGAAAGCGCCGCGTCGTAGATCGCCACGCCATAGATGACACCGTCGAAGTTATCGAAGGCGCCGCTTCCGTCTTCTCCTTCGGCACCATAGCCGATGCCGACGAGACCCGACAGAGCAATTGCACGATCGACACTGGCTTGATAGACGCCGTTGACATATAACGCACACGTGCCCGCAGCTTCACTGGAAACAAAGGCCAGATGGACATCTTCGCCGGGGTTGTTCGGAACGCCGTAATACAGGTCCACGACGCCAAAAATGGTCGCGCCGTATTCCCCGGTATTGTTCCACTGGTCAAACTTTATCCCCGCCTGCGTGTCGCCGAATTGTCTCCTGCCGATCAGGGCCATGCTGGCTTCCGTCTCGTCAGGATTGCTCTTAACGACGAACTCGTACGTCTGCTCACCTCCGTATGTACCGATGTCATAGAGATCATCCGGAACATACGTAGCAAGGAAGCCGGGTGAGTCTGCTGACGCGGCGGCCTGCCAACTTTCGACTGCGTCGCTCAGATCCGGCTCGACGACTCTGACCTCGGAGACGCTGAGCACGCCGGCACCACCGGGACTTCCATCACCAACGCCAACATAAAGCTTCGCAGCCATGGTCGGATCCACACCGGCGAAATCGCTCAGCGGAACCGTCCACTGCCGCCAGTCCTCAATCCGCGTGGCCGCAGGATTCGGATGAACCACCGTGGCGCTGGCGCCCAGCATATCTTCCAGCCTCACGAACACCGACTCGGCCGAATTACCGCTGACCGAGGCAATATCTTCAGAGACAAAATCAGCACTCACAT